>ERZ1034962.242-NODE-242-length-30476-cov-34.644390_pt1 | contig 30476 bp, 28 predicted proteins | sample MGYA00520696_ERZ1034962 | MGnify/ENA primary metagenome ERZ1034962 (study PRJEB33766, sample SAMN09781770) | gut metagenome | biome: gut microbiome | host: Homo sapiens | place: Madagascar | study: EMG produced TPA metagenomics assembly of the PRJNA485056 data...
TCCCACTTCAAGCGTTAAGAACCGTTAGGTTTAGCTAAGTGGTGAGTAGTTCACTCGATCCAATTTTAACAATACCGGTAGATCCTTTAATGTATAAGCAGAATTGGCATCTGCCATCAAAAGCAAGTGAGGAAATTCCTTTCGTAATAAGGTTAATGGTTCGATATCGTAATCTGGTTTGATTTTTAACTTCAACCGCGTATAGCCTTGAGAAACATACATTCGAGCTTGTTTTAACAATTTTGCAGAATCTGTGTGGATACCTAAACTAATCCCAACTGCTAATTCTGTTTTCGTACTTTTGAAAATTTCTCGGAAACTGACATTCTTTCGTCTGGCATATAAATCCCAAATAGCTGTTTCCAAGGCTGCTTTTGCCATAAAATTCCCTTGCACTTTCGTCAATCGTCGCTGAACTTCGAAAGGCTCTTTGATTGGAGACATAGTAAGTAAAGGAATCAATTCATTTTTGATGATCAAGCGACTCATGTCGATCGTTTCTTCAATATAGTCCGCTTGTTGGAAAGAAACCAACTCTCCTACTCCTTGATTGCCTAATTCATCCTCGATTATCAATAAATCAAACGCTTTTTCAGTTAGAATTCCATAACTCGTTTCAAAAGGGGAAGTCAAAGGTAATTTAAGTTGTAATTGCTCGATTTTTCTAATTTGTATCACTTTTTTTCTTTCTCCATTATCCATTGATTTACTAGGGAAACAAATTTCGTTGGCTGTTCTAGATGAATACAGTGTCCACTTTTGGGAACCAACGCCATGGAAAACAGACTATTTTCTTCAACCAATTTTTTTCCGATTTTTTGAAACTTAGTATCATATTCTCCTGCTATATAAAGGATCGGTCTTTGGATATTTCTAAGCGATGGCCAGTAATTCGTCTGTTGCCCAGTTCCCATGTACATCAAACTAAGCGCCAAACCAATTGATTGTTGCATAAGTCTTCCTTGGCGAATCTTTCTTCTTGTCGAATCAGGTAGTTCTTTTTGACTTTCAAATAATGGAATCGATTCCCAATAATCCACAAAACCAGACAATGGTTCAGTCATGATCTTTTGCGCTAATAGAAGATCTTTTTTTTGACGTATGAGTCTTTCGCTAAGCGAACTGATGCCTGGTGTACCACTTTCCATAATGATGCCTAAAATCCCTTTTGGTTGTTCAATCAGCCAAGTTAACGCGGTACGGGCCCCCATGGAATACCCCAACAAATAAAAAGCATCGATCTTTAATTGCAAAACCAATTGTGCTAAATCTTGAACAAGTAATGGAAGCTTATAGCGATAAGGATGAACATAAACATCCGTCTTACCATGCCCGATCAAATCGATTGCTAAAACATTTAAATCTTGAAAAGGCAAAGAAAAGCTCATGGAAGTTCCGGTAAATCCGTGTAAACAAATGATAGTAGGTCTCATTGGAGATGTTCGCTGTAACCAACGATAAGCATAATTAACACCATTGATTTTTATTTTTCCCTCACTCATTTCGATTACCGTATCCCTCAATCATGTGTTGCCAAAGCTCTGCTGGTGCTTTTTGTTCGCCAACGACTTCAATCAACGTCCAAGTTGAATTTTCTTTCTCTTCTCTATTGTCTTTACTGTCTATTCTTTCTCGACTTTCACAAACTATTTGTTCAAATTCAGTCAGCGATTTGGGCTTTTTATAAGCGCCGCAGTAGAGATCTGCCACTTTCTCCAAGTCTAGATGTAAGGGTGTTGAAAACAAAGGATCAAAAAAGGAGTTATCTAATTCCCTTTGAGGAAGGAAAGAAAAGATACCTCCCCCGTTATTATTCAAAACGATCACAGTCACCGGCAGCTCAAGTTCTTTGATTATTTGTAACCCATTCATATCATGAAACAAAGCTAAGTCACCAATCAACAAAAACATCTGCTGTTTCTTAGCCGCACAAATACCTGCAGCTGTTGAAACAATCCCGTCAATACCATTTACTCCCCGATTCCCATAGACTGAAAATCGTTGTTTTGAAAAACCAGCGTAGCGATCAATAAAACGAATAGCATTACTATTGGACAAGAAGAGTGTTTCGTCAAACTTTAACAATTGAAAAAGACGCTTACTAGCATTGCTTTCGTTATAGGCATCTAAGGGTAAGGTTGTTTCTATCGTTTGTCTGGCAAGCTTTGCTCTTTCTTGCCAATAGGATAACCAGTTTCTATCTGCATGAGTATGAAATTCTTCATCGCTCATGTTCTTAACCATGCTACAAAACGTCAGTGGATCAATTGGTAAAACATAATTACTTTGATGTAACCAGTCTTTCCAAGATTCACTTTCATCAATGATGACATAAGTCAGGTCTTTTGACTGATTTAAATAAAGCATGAGGTTTTTGGCCAATGGCAAGTTACCAAACTGCCAAACGATTTCGGGTGTTTCTAAGCGTTGATCGGCAAAGATCAAATCAACATGAGAAATATAATTGTCGCTTTCTTTCCCGCAATTTCCTAAATTTGTAAGTGGATCACCAAGAATAGGCCATCCTACGATTTCAGCTAGTTCAATCATTTTCGTTGCCTGTTGTGTGGTCAATTCTCTTTCAACAATAATCAACCCTTTTTTGGTCAACCAAGAATCAAGTTCTGGTAACGAAAAGGAAGTTACTTTATTGATCGTTTCCCCTTTTCTTGAATAATGACGTGTAAATGATTGGGACAAATCTGGTAATAAAGGTTCTCGAAAAGGTAGATTCACATGTACAGGTCCTTTAGGAATTTTTATTGCAGCAGCCGCACTCTCCCAACCCTGAAAAAACGCATATCTTTCAAAAGATTCTCCTTCTTCAGGCAAAGCCATTCCGATATACTTTTTGACATGGCTTCCATACAAATGTTGCTGATCTATCGTTTGTGGTGCTCCTACGCCTTGCGCCTCTGGTGGACGGTCAGCGGTCAACACAACGAGTGGAACATTTGACGCCTCAGCTTCACAAATGGCTGGATAATAATTTGCTGCAGCAGTTCCTGATGTGCAAATCAGACCAACAGGTTCCTTTTGTGCTTTTGCTAAACCAAGCGCAAAAAAAGCAGCCGAACGCTCGTCCACATTGATATAGCAATTGATTTCCGGGTCGCGATAAGCCAATAAGGCCAGTGGTGTCGAGCGTGATCCTGGGCTAATGACCATTTCTTTTAATCCACTTTCTTTCAATCCATGGATAAATGCTAATAAATAAGCAGTCAGCTCTTTTGTGTTCGTCATTCTTTTACACCTCGAATCATCGGTTGAAATTTTAGAGCAGTTTCTAAGTATTCCGCTTCAGGCGTTGAATCTGGCACAATTCCACAGCCAGCATACAACTGGACCTCAGTATCACTCACTACTCCAGAACGAATACCAACTGCAAATTCATCAACATCCTCAGTTAAACTACACCAGCCAATTGGACCACCGTATAACCCTCGCCCAATAGGTTCTTTTTCCGCTATCCAATCAATGGCTGCCTGTTTAGGAACACCGCCTAAAGCTGGTGAAGGATGTAGTTGTCGTATGACTTCTAAAAATGAGAAACCATCCTGACGGCTCCCTTTCAACGTCAAACAAAGATGTTGAATGTCTCGGTTTTTTAAAAGACTTTTTTCTGATACTGTTAGTTTCCCCTTAATAAATGAGTGCATCTGTTCTGTTAAACGTTCGACGACTAATTGGTGTTCTCCAATATTTTTAGAGTCTTTTAAAAGTTTTTCTCCCGATGTAACGTCTTCTCTTTCGTTTGAACTTCTAGCGATAGAGCCAGCAATGCTAGCGGTCAAGAAATGGGTATCAGTCGCCTGAAGCAAACGTTCAGGTGTTGCGCCAATAAACGCTTGACCTTTTGCTTCTAAAACAAAGAGATAGGTGTTTGGTTGTTGACTAATCAGATGAAGTAAGATTTTTTCAACAGAAAATTCTTTGCTAACTAATTGCATCTGTCTTGCTAAAACCACTTTTTTAAGTGCTGATTTTTTATTTGCTGTGACTTCGATCGTCTCTTCAACAGCTTTTAAGAAATGAGGAACAGCTACTTCAGTTTCTTTTAATATTTGACTTGGCGAAAAATCTGGGACACATCGCTCTTTCATTTCATTAATGAGTCTCATTTTTTCTTTAATAAACTCATCGAGTTCTTTTAAAGTTTTAAAATGATTACTTGCGGTTATTACAACGGTTAGTTGCTGATGATTTTGCTTGATTAATAGTTCGGGTAGAATAAAACAGCCCTCTGCCAATTCTCCCCAAATAGGCGCTTGATTTTTGTTTTCAGCATCAAAAGGTAATCCTCCAAAAAGAATCGGAGTCTCTTTTTCAGGAACCAGAAACGAAAGTTTTTTAAAAAACTCTTGTTTAGCATTTATCAGGTCTTCGGTGGACCAGTTTCCACGCTTCTTTAAAAGATTACGCCCAAACCCCAAGAAACCGACATTTTTGTCTGGCGTTTGCCAAAAGAAACGTGTGCCTTTAAAGTCACTCGCTTTTGCAAAGAGATTTGCTAACGGTTCATAAGGAATCTTAAAGCTATAACATACATAGTCAGCTTCAGGTACTTCCTGTAGATTTAGATTAAATAAGTTGGTAGTCAATATAGTTCACTCTTTCTTCTGTTAAAAAAAGTCGTTTTAATGGTTTTCCTGAGGCTGTTTTTGGTAGATCATGGATGACAAAAATTTCGTCAGGATGTTTGTAGGAAGCAAGTTGCTCCATGAGATTGCAAATTTCATTAACGCTGACCTTATCTATTAATTTCAAATAAGCTACTGGGCGTTGCCCCCAGTTAGGATCGGCTCTACCAATAACAATAGCCTCTGCAATTTTCTGACTTTTAAAAAAAATTGCTTCAATCTCAGCAGGGTAAATATTTTCTCCGCCAGAGATGATTCGCTCACTCATTCGACTAAGAATTTTTAGTTCACCAGTATCTGTTAAATAGCCCCAATCACCAGTACAAAACCAGCCCTCTTTCGTCCACGAATGTCGATCTCGTCCGTTGAGATATCCTTTAACGATCGACGGACCTTTCAAAAGAATTTCTCCAGATTCATTCGCTTGATCTGTCCCATCGATTTTAATTTGCACACCCATTAGCGGACGACCAACCGTGTCTTTAAACTTTGAATGCAAATTGATTTTACCTGCGACAACTTGGGAACATGTTTCTGTCATGCCATAAGACAACATAACGGGTAGCTTCAACTGGCAACAGTCTTCAAGTAAGGTAGATTCAATCGGACCGCCACCTAATAAAACTTGCTTCAAAGAAGAAGGATAACCGTCTTCTGGTACAAACGGCAACAGATCTTTTAACATTTTCGTGACTAACGACAAATAAGCGGTTTTTTCGCTTAAAATCAGTTGGTTGACTTCTGATGGGTGAAATTTCTCACATAAATGAACGCTAATTCCTAAAACAAGGGAACGTAAAAGAATCGATAAACCACTGATATGGTACAACGGGACGCAACAAAGCCAATTCTCGCCAGACTCGATAGCCATACTTTTTTGTGTAGCTAGGCTACTTGCTTGATGGTTTGAAAAAGTTTGAGGTACTCCTTTTGGCTTTCCAGTAGTCCCAGATGTATACATGATCGAGGCTATTTGCTCCAATTGATAGCCGAAATCAATTGGTGGTTCATTAATTCTCCCGATTAGTTCCTTTTTTTTCGGGAAAGAAATGAGGGTTACATTTTCAAAGGAAAAATGTTCAGGATGTTCAGTGATCAATAGTCGTGTATTGGCATCTTTTAACTGATAAGCTAGTTCTTCACTGGTTAACCTTGTATTTAGAAATTGGATCTCCATTCCTAGTTCCCATAGAGCTAAGATCGACTGATACATCATTGTCTGATTGTCGCTCAAAATGGCTACTCTTTTAATAGTTTTTTGTTGATTGCTTATAAAACGTTTGAAATAATAAGCAAGTTGCTGTACATAGTGATTCAATTCACTAAACGTTAGACAAACATCTTTCGTATAAAAGGCTGGCTGATCTGGCTGTTCTAATGCTTGTCGTTGCAACCAACTATTTGGTTTTTGTTTAGGGAAATTTAGGAAATTGGTCAAAGTCAGGCTCTCTCTTTTCTTTGAATGCATCTCGTCCTTCTTGAGCTTCAGCCATCGTGTAGTAAAGTAAAGTGGCATCCCCTGCTAATTGTTGGATCCCCGCTAGTCCGTCTGTATCTGCGTTCATTGCAGCCTTGATCATTCTTAATGCTAAAGGACTTTTCTTCAACATTTCTTCTGCCCACTCTATCGTTACGTCTTCAATTTCGGCTAAAGGTACCACTGTGTTGATCCAATTCATTGCTAAAGCTTCTGTTGCGGAATACTGTTTCGTCATAAACCAGACTTCTTTTGCTTTTTTATGACCGATCACTCGAGCTAGATAGCCTGATCCATAACCGCCGTCAAAACTTCCTACATTCGGACCTGTTTGTCCAAATTTCGCATTTTCAGCGGCAATTGTGATGTCACAAACATTGCCTCCACCGATCGACCAACCTTTGACCATAGCAATCACAGGCTTTGGAATGACCCGAATCAAGCGTTGGAGATCTAGCACATTCAAGCGAGGGATTTGATCATCACCTACATACCCGCCATTTCCTCGAACTTTTTGATCTCCACCAGAACAAAATGCTTGATCTCCTGCCCCGGTTAAAATAATCACACCAATATCTTGCCGCTCTCGACAAATAGTAAAAGCTTCAATCATTTCAAACACTGTCTTTGGAGTGAATGCATTGTGTACTTGAGATCGATTAATTGTTATTTTTGCTATTTTACCATGTTTTTCAAAAAGTATTTCTTCATAGTCTTTAATTGTTTGCCATTCTCTCATTTTATTCCTCCTCTAAGTTGAACATTCTTATTATACACAAAAGCCAAAGAAAACGTTTGTAATTTTATATTTTTTAAGAATTTCTGTTATACTATTCAAAAAACAAAAAAAGGAATGAAACCTAAAAATGAATTTAATCGAATATTTACAGATTGAGACAATGTCTATCTCAAAAGAACAGGTTGAATTGTTACTACCGATTTCTGACATCCATCTCCAACCTTTTGGCTTCCTTCATGGTGGAATCAACGGTATCTTGATTGAAACCGCTTGTAGTATTGGTGCTAACCAACATTTAAGCTCGCCACAATATGCGGTAGGTGTAGATTTACACGTCAACCACCTTAACAGCGCTCAAAATGGACAATTACGAGTGATCGCACGTCCAACTAAAATTGGACGTTCTATCCAATTTTGGGCAGCTGAAATTTATTTAGAAAAAGAAAACGAACCAACTCCTGCTCATCTTATTGCCAATGGTTCTTGCACACTAACTGTTCGTAACGAATCGACATGACGTTGCATTTATGTCCAACCTTTCATTCATTAAATTTCCATCTTTATTTGCTCTTTATCGAAATAAGTAAAAGTAAAAGACATCTTTCATTTTTATTTCAATCGATAAAAAATATGATTATTCACTATCTATAGCAACATAGTGAACTCATAGCTCATCTATTTCTCAACCTGAAATGTTAGACTAACCTAACATTTTTTTAAAATAGTAGTTAACTTTAGGCGAATATTACGTTATAATGAAAAAAGCACTAAAAAATTAAAATACAATAATGAATGGATGTGAATGGATGAAGCAAATGAAAACGATGATTTGGACATACATAAAAATAATGTTTGCCTTAACCATTTTAGGCGTAGGTATCAATATGTTTTTAGGCCCCCACCATATCGCAGCAGGTGGTGTGAGTGGTTTAGGTATTCTCTTAGAATCGGCTTTAGGTTTTGATCGTGCAATGGTCATTTTAGTATTAAATATCATCATGTTGGTATTAGCTCTTGTATTTCTTGGAAAAAAACCTTTTTTCAAAGTGCTTTTTGGAAGTCTTGTCTTTCCGCTGATTATTGCGGTCGTCCCTGAAATGATGGTTACGTCGGATCGTTTACTTTCAGTGATCTTTGGTAGTGCGATCTTTGGTAGTGCGATCTTTGGTAGTGCGATCTTTGCTCTGGGTGTCGCTATTTTATACAAAAATAATTCTTCAAGTGGCGGAACAACTATTCCACCACTGATCTTCAAAAAGTACTTTCATTTGAATACTTCGATTGGTTTATTGGTAACAGATGCGTTTGTTGTATCACTTAATTTATTTATTTTTGGGTTTGAAGAATTTTTATACGCCATTCTTTCGATCGTCATTACCTCGATTGTAATGTCATATATTGAAACAGGAATGAATCGTAAAAAATCGATAATGGTGATGAGCGAAACTTCTATCGAAGAAATCCGCCAACGTTTAAGTGCGGAAATTGGTCGTGGCTTAACTTTATTAGAAGCAAAAGGTGGCTACAACCGCAAATCTAAAGAAGTTTTATTGATCGTCGTAACAGACCAGGAGTTTTCAAGAGTCAAACCATTGATCGAAGAAATCGACCCTACTGCTTTTGTGATTGTCAGCAGTGTAGCTGAAGTAACTGGTAGTGGCTTTACTTACCATCCAATTGAGTAATAAGAAGCTTATTCATAAATACTTCCTCTTCTATTTTTGTATTTCTTCTAAAAATTGATTCTGCTTAAATAATTTATCTAAAACGAGTGATGCCATAACGTGTAGTCGCTCGTTTTTTTTATGTCCATGCTGAAACGAATTAGTTGCCTTTCTCAATTAAGTTGCATACAATTTAATTGTACAAAATCAAATTTAAAGGAGTGTTTTTTATGAAAAAAATGTATTCTACAAAAATGATCAATACTGGTGGTCGTTCAGGTGAAGTTCATAGTCCAGATCATTCATTTGAACTTGCAATTGCGGCTCCTGGACGTCGTGTAGCCGATGCAACGAATCCTGAGCAATTATTTGCAGCAGGTTTCAGTGCTTGTTTCAATAGTGCGTTAGAATTGATCAAAAATCAAAAAAATATCTCTGGTGCTTCTACCATCAGTGCTCAAGTATCTTTGTATGCTGAAAATGAAATGAGTTTTGTTTTAGGCGTTGAAATTGAAGGTCATGTTGAAGGTCTCTCTTTAGAGGAAACACAAGAATTACTAGAAGCAGCTCATAAGGTTTGCCCTTATTCTAAGGCAACTGCAGGTAATATTGAAGTGACATTGACTGCCGTTAACAGCTAGACATTTATTACAAAATCAGCTATGCTAACAAGGAACTACGAGAATCGAGGTGGAGAAAATGGAAGATTTATATTTAGAAAACCAGTTGTGCTTTCCTTTATATGCCGCCTCTAAAGAAATCATTCGCTCGTACAACCCTTTGCTGAAGCCTTTAGATTTAACTTACACGCAATACCTGGTAATGCTTGTTTTATGGGAAAACCAACAAGTCATAATGAAAGAACTTGGCAGCTTACTTTGTTTAGATTCTGGAACCTTGACGCCCGTCATAAAAAAAATGGCTGACAAAGGCCTACTTCAAAGAAGAAGAGCAGATAAAGACGAGCGTATTACGATTCTATCACTGACTTCTAATGGAAAAGCTTTAGAAGAAAAAGCAAAAGATATTCCTGCTAAAATATTAGCGAGTCTTCCACTTGAACCGGATGAGCTTGTTCTTTTGCAAAAACTCAGCAAGAAAATGCTAACTAATTTTCGGGAAAAACACTAGGAACTAAACAGTCAAACTGCAGACATTGCTCATCAATGTCTGCAGTTTTTATTTTTTTCTTCCTAATTCCCTATTTCCGCTTTATAATCAAATATGTACGCTATGACTTAAATTACTTGGAGGTTGTTGATTTGTCTGTTTACCAACGCTTTTTGGCGAATGAAAAAATTCGTCGTATGACTGTTCTATTAATCATTATTGTAGTCCTTTTTCTTGTAAGAAGCATGATTACAACAATTTTACTAACTTTTATTTTTACGTATTTAATGATTCACTTAGTGCAAATTATCCAACGATTCATTAAGGTTCCAACCGGAGTATTAACCATTATTGTTTATGCTCTTGTGGTTTACCTAATCTATTTAGCATTTACAATTTATATCCCCGTCTTGGTACACCAAACATTTGACATGGTCAAATCAGTCATCAATTTCTATGAACATCAACCCAAAGACGCTGATCCGGTTTTACTTTATATCCATAATTACATTGAAAGAAATGATTTCTTTGAACAATTACAAAATGGTGCATCAATTGCTTTAGGCTATTTGCAAGACTTTGGTAAGATGGCTGTCGCCTTTACTATGTCTTTTATCTTAAGTTTCTTTTTTATGATCGAAAAGAAAAAAACAATCCTATTTTCCCGCTTATTCTTAAAAGGCGAATTTTCTTGGTTCTTCCAAGGCATTTATTACTTTGCTGATAAATTTGTCAATACCTTTGGATTAGTATTAGAGGCACAGTTCATTATTGCTTTATTAAACACGATCCTCACAACGATTGCTTTAGCTGCTTTTGGTTTCCATCAGTTGCTTAGTTTAGCAATTATGATCTTTATTTTAAGTTTGATCCCAGTTGCTGGTGTCATTATCTCTTGTGTGCCCTTATCCTTTATTGCGTATTCTCAAGGTGGCATAAAAGATGTGGTTTACATCTTATTAACGATTTTAATCGTCCATTTACTTGAATCTTATGTTTTGAATCCAAAATTGATGTCTAGTAAAACAGAATTACCGATTTTCTATACCTTTATTGTATTATTGATCAGCGAACGCTTTTTAGGAGTATGGGGTTTGATTGTTGGTATTCCAATTTTTACATTCTTATTAGATATATTAAAAGTGAAAGAAATTCCCAACCATCCCCTCAAAGAGTGACTTTCTTTGAATCAGAACCTGTAAGATTTACTTCAGTTTAATTGTCATAAAAATTTTGTGACGTCTCTAGCTCTGAGAAATAAGTCGAAGAATCCCTTCTAGTTAGGGCATTCTTCGGCTTATTTTCCGCTAAAATTTTCTAGAACACCGCACACTTGTCTTGTTAATCCTTACAAAGTAAATCCATCTTAGAAAAGATCTTTTTTTATAATAGGAGTTTTTTTAATCAAAAATCAGTTTTTCTGGTAAAAAATTAAAATTGGTAGTATCATTAATTTATATTAATAAAAGGAGGAGATGTATCATGTGTACATCCATTGTTTATGCAACTAAAGATCATTATTTTGGACGAAACTTAGATTTAGAGCTTTCTTATGGACAAGTAGTGACAATTACGCCTAGAAACTATCCTTTTAAATTTCGTCGAACGGATCCTCTACCCTCTCACTATGCGTTAATTGGTATGGCTGCAGTTGTTGATAATTATCCGTTATATTTTGAAGCAACAAATGAAAAAGGACTTAGCATGGCAGGTTTGAATTTCCCTGAAAATGCTCATTACTTTGAAGAAGACTCTGGTAAAACCAATATCTCACCATTCGAATTTATCCCTTGGTTATTAGGAAAATGCGCAACAATCGATGAGGCAAAAAAATTACTTGCTGAGATCAACTTAGTAAATATCAATTTTAGTGAAGAACTTCCACTTTCTCCTCTTCACTGGATGCTTGCTGACCAAAATGAAGCTCTCGTGATCGAATCAACCATTGATGGTTTGAAAATTTACAATAATCCAGTCGGTGTATTAACAAATAATCCACCTTTTGATTATCAATTGTTTAATTTAAATAACTACCGTCATGTTTCTCCTACTGTATCTTCCAATCATTTTGCGAAAAATCTAGAGTTGGATGTGTATAGTCGTGGAATGGGTGGATTAGGCTTACCAGGCGATTTATCATCTGCTTCTCGTTTCGTAAAAGCTGCCTTTACAAAATGGCAATCAGTCTCAGGAGATTCAGAGATGGAGAGCGTGAACCAATTTTTCCATATATTAACATCCGTGGAACAACAAAAAGGATTGTGTGATGTAGGAAATGGGAAGTTTGAATATACGATCTATTCGTCTTGTTGTAACATGGACAAAGGGATCTATTACTATACTACTTACAACAATCACCAAATCACCGCAGTTGAAATGCATAAAGAAAATCTCGAAGGCACTGAATTGATTACTTATCCAGTGGTTGATCAAGAACAAATACATTATTTAAACAAATAAAAAATAAGTGATTTAATACTTATGGTTCATCACTTATTTTTCTAGTAATTTTCTATTTTATAAAGAAGAGAATGAGGATGTGCTCCTCATTCTCTTCTTTTAATAATAATGCTGGATCAACTTTCTCAAATACTACATTGGATTGTGAGATTGGTTGTCTATCGCCTGAATAGCTGACACTGGCTTTGACTGGTACCGTTTTTCCCACCGGAAATTTCATGATTCCTGAATTTGTTGTGGAAAATTCATCCTGTAGTGTGATACAATTCACGTTTGCCCACCCAGGCTCTTTCGTTTTAGTAACGATTGGGTGGTGCTCTTCAATCTTTACTTGTTGCGTTGCTTCGGCAGTTACCGATAGGCCTGTCAAAGCAACAGTAGCCATTATAAGTTTTAAGTGATTCATTTTTACATCTCCCCCGTTTCAAACACTTTTGGCTTGCAATACATAAGATAATACAAACGGCTAAAATATTATTACTGTTTTTTTGTTCAAAATAGCTAATTTTTTAGTAAAATGCTGGATGGAAAATCAAATGGAGGAATAACGTGCAAACACAAGAAGCAATCAAAAAGTATCTTTTAAATAAAAAAAGTGTTACCAAGCTCAATATTTTTCTTTTTCTTGCAGAACACCCATTCTTCATTACCACTCACTACCTCGCTGATTATTTTGAGATGTCTGATTCTAATTTTTTGCTTTATCTCCAAGAATTAGAACAGGATTTTATGACACTTGATTTAGAAGATGTTTCTTTGATCAGGCAAAAGAAATTTGTCCAGTTAGATTTAAAGAATACAGATAGTGCAAAATGTTATTATGAATTATTTGGTAAATACTGTTTAGAATCGACAAATTTTAAAATTTTAACAGCCCTGTTAGAACCAACTGGTCATTCAATTGTTAGCATTAGTCAAACAACAAATTACAGCTCCTCTTATCTTTATTCCAAAATGAAAGCTGTCAATCAGTTCCTTAAATTGTATGGGATTGCATTTAAATTTACAGCTAAAGGAAAAAAAATCGTAGCAGGAACGGAAGTACAGATCCAGTATTGTTTTTTAGATGTTTATTGGAATATTTTTTCAAATACTTCTGTCCCCTACGGCATGGAAACCCCACAATCTATTACGTATGAACTAACAACTTATTTTAAACAAGAATTACTTGATGCCCTAAGTGGAGGTATGAAAGAGAAATTATTTTTACTATTAAAAATCTGTGTAGAGAACTTTCCAGTTACATCGTTGAAGAATGTCCAAAGAGAGTTTAAAGAATATGACTATATTGAATACTTGGTTACTCCAGAATTTGATTTACTTAACGATCATTTATCTATCTGTCATGAGCAGCGGGTTTTAATCAACCTGTTAGCAAGATTAGCGATCTCAAAACTAGAAAGTGACGAGCTTAGCTTTCAACATTACCAAATGTTACTAGAAGCTAATGTTCCTTACATCGTTTACTCTAAAAAGCTAGTGGAGTCTTTTAGCCGACACTTTCATTTAAAAGTACCAGTCAACCAACAAAAACTTTATGCCTTGAACTTTGCTCGAAATAAACTTTTCAGTACTTTTTTGAATCCTGATCAACCCAATACTCCTTTACCTACCTATACTTTATATGAAGGAAAAGAAAATTTTGAAAACTTACAAAATGAGATCAAACAATTCTACGTCACTTTTAGACAAAAAATCAGTAAAGAGCTGCCAGATCTATTGATCAAAGAAAATATGCAATGGATCGTTGAAGACTTACTTCATTTGTATGATCGCTTTAAACCTCAACACTCGATCGTCATAGGTATCAATTACACCAAGGATTTTTATGTGAGTAAAGATTTGATGGTCAAAATCGAGCAGATCTTTTCTTCCGAGTCGATCATCATCCAAAAAAATTATATGGAAGAATGTGATATCATCGTCAGTGACTGTCCCTTAGAGCATCTGCCGCCACATATCAAAAAAATCTATTTATTGGACAATTATGTGACACCGCAAGAATGGAAAAAAGTAATTACTCAAATTGCTGGATATATCTTTGAATTAAAGCAAGAAAATGATTATACATCTTGCACACCATTTTCTAATAAATGATCCAATGCAGCCGTTCATGGAAAAATAGTCGATGAATCCTACTAAACAAAGGAAGCAGCCACTATTCCCATGTACGGCTTTTTCTATTCTACCTATAAATAACCTCCTATTTTTACGAGACATTCTTAAAATAACCAAAAAACCTTTGACTTTGCAACCGTTATTAAATTATATTAATTATAAATAAAGCAAAATAAATTGGAGGTTTTCATATGTCATTGATTGGAAAAAAAGTTGGAGAATTTACCGCACAAGCTTATAAAAACGGAGAATTTATCGATATCAGCGATGCTAATCTTACTGGTAATTGGAGTATTATTTGATTTTATCCAGCAGATTTCACTTTCGTATGTCCAACAGAATTAGAGGATTTACAGGAACAATACGATGAATTAAAATCACTAGGCGTCCAAGTATTTTCTTGTTCAACGGATACCCACTTTACACATAAAGCATGGCATGACTCATCTGAAGCTATCGGAAAAATAGAATATGCCATGATTGGCGACCCTTCTCACCACATTTCTCGTTTATTTGATGTATTGAATGAAGAAAGTGGACTTGCACAAAGAGGAACTTTTATCATAGATCCAGATGGTATCGTACAAGCAATGGAAATCAATGCTGATGGTATTGGACGTGACGCAAGTGCCTTGATTGACAAAATCAAAGCCGCACAATACGTACGTACGCATCCTGGTGAAGTTTGTCCAGCGAAATGGAAAGAAAGTGGCGAAACACTAAAACCTAGTTTCGATCTTGTTGGAAAGATTTAGAGGATGAGCCGATGTTAGATAAGGAAACGAAACAAAATTTAGCTCAATATCTTGATTTAATGGAAGCACCAGTTGTTTTTTCGGTTAGTACAGATGACACAGCCAATTCCCAACAACTATTCGAGTTTGTGAACGAAGTGGCAGATATGACTGATAAAATTACGGTTGAACAAAAGACGTTGCCACGTACCCCTAGCTTTGAAATCAATTCTTTACAAAAGACTAGCGGGATCACTTTCGCAGGTATTCCTTTAGGCCACGAGTTTGCATCTTTCCTCCTTGCTTTATTACAAGTAAGTGGACGACCACCTAAAATAGCTGATACTTTGATTCAATCCATTTTAGAAATTAATCAGCCTCTACATTTTGAGAGCTATGTCAGTTTAACCTGTCACAACTGCCCTGATGTTGTTCAAGCGTTAAACATTTTAGCGGTTTTGAATCCGTTGATCACCCATACGATGATCGAAGGTGGGATGTATCAGCATGAAATCACTGAAAAACAAATCATGGCCGTGCCAACCGTCTTTTTAAACAAAAAAGAATTTGCTAGTGGACGAATGACGATTGAACAAATTTTAGGAAAAATAGCTGGCCCGAATCTAATGGAACAAAAGGAAATCAATACAAAAGAATTATTTGACGTTCTAGTTATCGGTGGCGGTCCAGCAGCAAGCAGCGCAGCGATTTACGCAGTTAGAAAAGGCCTCCGTACTGGACTCGTAACTGATACACTTGGCGGTCAAGTCGTAGAAACGTTAGGCATCGAAAATCTAATCGGTACACCTTACACAGAAGGTCCACGATTGATGAAACAAGTCGAAGAACATTTACGGTCTTATCCTGTTGATGTTATGACAAATCAACAAGTTGTGTCACTAAACAAAGGAGCAGATCTCTTTGAAATCAATTTAAAAAGCGGCAATCAACTGAAATCAAAAACAACGATTGTTGCAACAGGAGCTCATTGGCGTTCCATCAATGTTCCTGGTGAAAAAGAATTTAAAAACAAAGGAATTGCCTATTGTCCTCATTGCGATGGTCCCCTCTTTGCCGGAAAAGAAATCGCAGTGATTGGTGGCGGAAATTCAGGGATTGAAGCTGCCATTGATTTAGCTGGGTTGGCGAAACATGTATATATTTTAGAGTTTCTTCCGACACTTAAAGCAGACCAAGTATTACAAGATAAACTAGCTACTTTAACAAATGTCACTGTCATTCTAAATGCCCAGACGAAAGAAATCAGTGGTCAGACAAAGGTTGATTCGTTGAGTTATATCGACCGTTCCACCCAGGAAGAACACACAATAGCTGTTTCAGGTGTGTTTATTCTGATCGGTTTGGTTCCTAATACGGATTGGTTAGTTGGAACACTTGAATTAAATGATCGAGGAGAAATCATCACTGATGCCCATGGTGCTACCAGTGAAGCAGGACTTTACGCTGCTGGTGATTGCACAGATAGTGCTTATAAACAGATCATTATTGCTATGGGATCAGGAGCTACAGCAGCCCTTGGTGCATTTGACTATTTGATGAGAAAAGAATAACTTTGCTACAAATCTCAAAAGGTTAAGACAAGTTTATTCATCAACTTGCCTTAGCCTTTTATTTATTCTTTTTTTACAATTGCGATAAGTACACATTTATTGAACAAACGAATATAATAAAAGAAAACTTATCGCAGGAGGTGCTATCATGAATCAACGAATTTTCACCATGAGTTTCTCAAGTGTCTACCCTCTCTATGTAAAAAAAGCTGAGAAAAAAGGACACTCTCGGTCAGAAGTGGATGAAATCATCCGCTGGTTGACTGGTTATACCGAAGAAGAATTACAAAAATAACTGAAAAATGAAGTAACGTTCCAAGTCTTCTTTGAACAAGCACCCAAACTGAATCCAAACAGACAGTTGATAACTGGGGTGATTTGTGGTGTGCGAGTGGAAACGATCAAAGACCCACTGATGCAGGAAATACGTTATTTAGATAAGCTAATTGATGAACTTGCAAAAGGCAAGAAAATGGATAAAATATTAAGAAGCTAAATAAAAAGCAGGTTTTTATTTGGTAGAATAACTGTTTACCGTTACAATAGATGAAAAGGAGGTTATGTTATGTTTGAAATGATACGAACGAATTTTCAGCGTTACGCATTGCTAAGGTCAGCCATTTACATCATTGCCGGACTTGCAATTGTGATCAATCCGACAGCTGTATTCCATTTTATTGGCTACCTCATTACAGCGTATTTTGTTTTATTAGGAGTTTTGAATCTTTTAGAAGCAAATAAAAACCGAAAACAAACGGGTGCATGGGGATTTGGTTTAATTAGCGGGATTGCCTTTTTTATTCTCGCACTAATCGTGTGGGTCTTTGCAGCAGCAATCGTCTCGCTCTTACCAGTTATCTTAGGTTTAGTTATTATCCTAAAAAGTCTCTTTCAATTATTCGTTGGACTTAACACCCGTTCGAAAGGTTGGAGTGCTTATAGTATTCTCTTATTGATTGGTGGTTTGATTTTATTATTCAATCCATTCAAAAGCGTTATGATACTCTTCCAATTATTTGGTGGGCTATTAATTTTCATGGGTATCTCAGAAATCATTAGCTATTTTAAAGTGAACAAGAGATATTCGTAAGTAAATAAGAGGTTGCATGACTATTAGTTTACCTAGAAGATGGAAGAAGTTGCTTTTTCCAAATATCTTTCGTTTCTAGGGGTAAACTTTCTGTTTGCTCCCTCTTTTTATTTGCTTTAAAATTTTTCATTTTCCGAGTCTCTGATTGCTGATTTCTTATGCAATCTCTTTTTACCACAAATAAAATAATTAATGTTATTATATATTTGAGACTATTGAATAAAGAAAGGTTTGACTATCTTATGGAGTTTATTGGTATCTTGTGTCTAATCCTTGTTGCAACTACAATTGGTTCGCATATTTCAAGAAGATTTGGGATTCCGGCTGTTATTGGGCAATTGTTAGTTGGTGTATTACTAGGACAAGCAGGACTTGGCTGGGTTCATCCAAATATTTTAGTTCATGATTTTTCTGAAATTGGTGTCATTTTGCTGATGTTCTTAGCAGGTTTGGAAAGTGATTTATCCTTATTGAAAAAATATTTTAAACCAGGAATGTTTGTAGCACTTTTAGGAATCCTCTTCCCTGTCTTTTTCGGTTGGCTTACTGGCGAGGCGTTTCAAGTAGCAAACAATGAAGCAATCTTTTTTGGGATTATTTTAGCTGCGACTTCTGTTAGTATCTCTGTCGAAGTATTAAAAGAATTAAATGTTGTGAATACGAAGGAAGGATCAACGATTCTAGGTGCCTCTGTTGTTGATGATATTCTGGTTGTTCTAGTGCTAAGCTTCAGTTTATCTTTTTTAACAGGTAAGTCTACGAGCAACCTACCCCTTCCTTTACTCTTGTTGGAACAACTATTCTATTTCTTATTTATCTTTTTATTAGTGAAATGGATCGCTCCATTTTTAATGTCTCTAGCAGAAAAAATCTATGCGAATTCAGCCATTATCATTATGTCATTAGTCATTTGCCTAGGAATGTCTTATTTAGCAGACCTGATTGGGTTAAGTTCAGTAATTGGGGCATTTTTTGCTGGGATTGCAGTGAGTCAAACAAAAGTAAAACATGAAGTTTACAATAATGTTGAAGCTTTGGGATATGCAGTATTCATCCCCGTCTTTTTTGTGAGTGTTGGTTTAGAAGTAGATTTTTCTAAATTTAGTGAACAGATACTATTTATTTTGATTTTGACACTCGTAGCGATTCTGACTAAACTTATTGGCGGATATATTGGAGCAAAATTCTCTGGTTTTTCTTCCAACAGTGCACTTATGGTAGGAGCTGGTATGATTTCTCGTGGTGAAATGGCACTGATCATTTTACAGATCGGACAACAAAGCAACTTGATTGAAAATCACTACTACTCTCCTTTAGTGATCGTTGTTTTGTTAAGTACTCTGATCTCACCTCTGATTCTTAAATATTTCACTAAAAAAGTATACGCCAATTAACTTACTATCTATCAATGAATGTTGTGATGATAATGTCCATTCGTTATACTAGAGAAAAAGGACGGTGAAAAATGGACTCAAGACTTAAATTGATTAGTGAGATGGTCGATCTGACTAACGAGATCACTTGGCGTAATAAACCAAAATTAGAACAAGTACTCGAAGGCTATTCTTTAAATGAGATCGACTTAATCGAAAAAGTAGCATCAATTCCAAATCCAAATGTAACCAAATTAGCAAATGCTAGTTACATGACTCGTGGAGCGATTAGTAAGCTAACTAAAAAAATGATCACTAACGGCTTACTTGAAAGCTATCAGAAACCTGAAAATAAAAAAGAGCGTTACTTTCTCCTGACAGCTGAAGGTCAGCGTATTAACAAAATGCATCAAAAGCTCCATGAAGAATTTCTTAAAGAAAATGAGGTCGTTTTTCAACAAATGACTAAGGAAGAGTTTGATACTGTTTTTCGTTTTATCGGTCGCTTTAGAGAAAATTTAAAAAGAACAAAACTAGAAAAATAAAGTGCATGTGTAATCAACCGTGATCTTAAGATCACGGTTGATTTTTTGCTCTCTTCTTCGTTAGATTTCATTCTTCTATCTTAGTATCTCTCCGTTTATTGTTGAAAAGGAAACAATAAACAGATACTATATAAAATGTTTCCTGGGAAACATTTTATAGCTAAGGAGTTTTGATATGAATACAACAATCAACAAACATGCACTTGTTTTTGGTTTCACTTCGGTCTTTTTGATTGGATTAGGGTTAACAATCGTTAATCCGGTCATCCCATTTATGGTAGAGCAATACACAAAAAACACACAGCAACAAGCAACCACGGTGACACTACTCAGTGCGATCTATGCTTTTTCTATGTTTTTAGCCGCCCCTATGTTAGGCGCACTCAGTGATCGGTTTGGTCGGAAAATTATTTTGATCAGTAGTTTGTTTGGCTCTGCGATTAGGTACTATTTATTTGGCTTTGGTGGAGCTTTATGGATACTTTTTCTTGGTAGAATAATTGAGGGGCTGACCGGCGGCGAAATCTCAGCTATTCTTACCTATTTTGCTGATTTGACGCCAATTGAAAGTCGAACAAAATATTTTGGATGGATTAGCGCGACGGTTGGGATTGGAACTGCAGCAGGTCCTTTGATTGGTGGGTTCTTGGCACAGTACGGACCAGCAATTCCCTTATACGTTGCCTCCTTTTTGTCTTTGAGTAATGCGGTTTACGGTTATTTTTTCATGCCTGAAAGTTTGACTAAACGTGAACGTACAAGAAATCTTTCTCTTCAGCAAATCAATCCCTTCAAGCAACTCCAATTGGTTTTCACTTTTCGATCAGTCAAATGGTTATTGATCACAGGTTTTTTGATTTGGCTACCCAACGGTTCATTCCAAGCGATTTTTGCTCAATTTTCAATTGATACTTTCCATCTATCGCCAATTATCATCGGTTTTACTTTCTCGTTAATTGGCATTATGGACATTTTTGCTCAACTGTTGATTATGCCGATTTTATTAAAATTTTGGCGAGAAAACCAGATCATTACTATGGGTATTACCAGTGAAATGATTGGTTATTCTGTCATCATCCTTTCCGCTTTTTATGGCTCGATCCCCTGCTTTATCATCGGCATGGTCTTTTTCGGGCTAGGTGATGCGATTTTTAGTCCTTCCTATAATGGTTTGATTTCAACGTATGCTAGCAAAGAGGACCAAGGGAAAATCCAAGGGGCTTCACAAAGCATCCAAGCATTAGCTAGAGTGATCGGTCCGATGATCGGTGGTCAACTATATGCTAATTTCCATCATACGATGCCATTCATTATTGGATTCATTTTATTAGGTTTAGCTACTTTTATCGTTAAACCAAAGGTAAAAAGATCATTCTAAAGCACCCCTATATAAAAAAACTAATCGAGTGACTGTAGTATTCTAAATAATTTAGGTTTCCTAGCCCAAATGTAAGTAGTGACTACAGTCATTGATTAGTTTTATTCATTCGTCTATTGATAGTTTTGATTCAAGTATTGGAGCAACTCAGATGCACGTTTCGTGGCAGAATCACCTTCTGCTTTATCTTCTAACATGCTGATCATGAGATAACCATTTGTATCAGGATTCACAGCAAATAGGAAGCTATTTTCTTGTCCTTTTTTATCTTGTTTTTCTTTGATTTCCGCTGTACCAGTTTTTGCTGCTATTGGTATGCCTAAAGTAGCTAAAGAATGAGCGGTACCATTCGTATCTTGAACAACATCTTTCAAATCTGGCAGAATCGTCTGTACAGCTGTTGAAGCAATGACATTTTGTTTAACTTTCGTTTCTTTATCCATCTCTAATTTTGGATAAACGAGATTTCCATTATTAGCAAAAACAGAATACATCGTTGCTTGTTGGATCGGATTGATCAATAGTTCTCCCTGCCCATAACCAGTATCTGCTAATAAGATTTCTGACTTGAAACTATCCTTATTTGAGATTTGTGCGGGATTCATGCTGATCGGCAAATCTAAGTCTTCCCCAAAAATGAATTTATTTAATCCTTCGCGGAATTTCTTCTCACCCATTTTCAAGGTTTCTTGAGCCATATAGATATTATCTGAATAAATCATTGCGTTTCTCAGATTGACTTGAGGCACATCGCTGACACGAGTAACTTGATACGATCCCCATGATTGGTCTTTTTGCCATTTCAATCCATTGATCGTCAATACTTCGTCTGGATTCAGCGTTTGATTATCTAATCCGATTGCGGCAGTAATCATTTTAAATGTAGATCCGGGAGCGTAACCGGTAGCAAAACGACTAATAAATGGTTGATCTTTATTTTCCGTATAGGCTTGATAATCTTCTTGAGAGATTCCATTTGTCATTTTGTTTGGATCATAACTTGGAGAGCTCGCTAATACTAACAACTCACCCGTTTTTGGCGAAGTCGCTACTGTTGAACCCGCTTTTCCACCTAAACTATCAAATGCGATTTTTTGAGCATCGGCATCAAGAGTTAATTTGATATCCTGACCATTTTTCACTTCTTGATCAATCAATACTTCTTTTTCTGTCCCATCAGCATCCGTAATACTCAATTTCCCTCCATTGGTGCCACGTAGTTCTTTGTCATAAGTCATTTCCAGACCAGAACGACCAATTTTACCATTACTACTTAATTCAGCATTCTTTTTGATATCTTCTGCTGAGATATCACCAACATAACCAATCAATTGCGCTGCTGCTTCGCCTAACGGATAGGTGCGACCATCAACTTCTTGGATCGCTGCTCCGCTTGGCAATTCGGGGGTTTGTCCATCAATGATTTTTAGAGGAACAAAGTAGTCCGGTTGTACCCAACTTTGAGAGATAGCTTGATTGATTTCATCTTCTGAAAGATCAAAAGCTGCAGCAATTGATTTGATGTTTGCTGTTTTCTCTTCTTTTTCTCCCAGCTTTCTAGGAACGATCCCTAACTGTTTCAATTTGCCCGTCGTTGCTAATTTCTTTCCATTTCGATCAAGGATATCGCCTCTTTTAGCTTCCTCACTAGTCAGACTTACTTTGTCTGTATCTTCCATTTGAGGAAAAATCAAGTTCGGCTGCCAGTTGATTTTGATCTGATCATTTTTATTTGTCAAAGTCCCTTTATATGATAGGTCTTTTAATTCGCCTAAGCTTGTATTCATTTTAGCTTTATAAGAAAAAGAATAGGTTTCACTATCTTTTTTCGTCACTTTTAAATTAGAGATTTCCAAGCCTTTTATGGCCACAGCTCCGTAAATATTTTGGTATTTTTCAAGAGCTTCTTTTTCAGAAATTGTCTTCTTAGTCTGTGAATCAATTTGCGTGTATGACATCGCCTTTTTATAATCACCAGTACTCAAACGTTCCGCAAACTGTTGGATCGTTTTTTCTCCTGCTGAAACCACTTGCTCTTCTTGCGTTTTTTGATAGTAAAAATACCCGCCACCAGCCGCAAGAACCAAAACAAGGGCGCTTGTTAGATAAACACCAGTCTTGTTCCTACGATGATTGTCACTTCGTTTCATTTTGTCCCTCCGCTCACATTTTCTTATCTTAACTTCTATCCATTTTACCATAAGAAAAGAAGCTAGAACACAACGACAATCGCTTGTTTCTAACTTCTTACACTTTAAATAAAATGTAAATCTATTGGTCTAAAAACTGATTGATTGCTAATTGATTTTTTTCTAAATCAAGTTCTAGTACACTACCAGAAGGTGTGTAATCATTAAAATTCCAACTACCTTCAACTGGTACAGATAACGTATCAATTGGTTTGTCATCTTTTAAGAAATCAATGCCACAATCAATTAATACACTTTCAGGTAAATTGGTTTTAATACTTCCCAAGAGTTGACCGATTGCTTTTGGTAATTTAAGGATGGAGGTCACATCTTTTAATTGCTTAGAAATTGCTTTGATCACTTGTTGTTGTCTTCTGATCCGTCCAAAATCTCCTTCAGCATCTTCTCTAAAACGCGCATATTGCAATAAGGTATTCCCATCCATCGTTTGTTCACCTTTTTTGATGTATACACCATCCAAGTCTAAATCTTTCTCAGCATTGATATCTACACCGTTAGGGAATAGCTCATTGACACAATCAATGAAATCTTGGAAGGTGATACTTGCATAATAAGGTGTTTCAAATTTGAAATTTTCTTTCAATGTTTGGTTCAAAAGATCAATCCCTCCATATGAATAAGCTGCGTTGATCTTATCTTGACCATGCCCAGGTATATCTACATAAGAATCACGCATAATCGAAACCAATTTTGCTTTTTTAGTTTTTTGATTATACTGAGCAATCATCAAAGAATCTGAACGTCCATTTTCTTCTTTCGACCGGGCATCAGAGCCAATCAATGCCACATTGATAATCTTAGGAACACTTTTGGCTTCTACTTTTGGTACATCGTCTGCTCGACTCGTTGAAGAATAACCATGAACAAACTCAAAAGAAAAATAGCCGATGACAATGACGACTGCCGTCAATAGACCTAAAATCACTTTTTGAAATGTTTTCATTTTCGATTCCTCTTTCTAACCGAACCTCTTACTTGAAATATAGCCATTTTTTTATTATGATAGTCCAATTGAGAACTTGTCTGAACGAGTATCCATGTCCCTACACCAATTAAGATCAAATTTGCCTGTTGGTTCTTTTGTTTCGTACTCTTTTGGAAGATTCGCATACATAATAAGAAAAGCAAAAACAAAACAAGTAATGCGCCTATCAACCCAAACTCCTCAGCAATGACTGAGAAAATAAAATCTGTTTCGGATTCAGGGAGATAACCTTTTTTAGTAATACTATTCCCCATTCCTCGACCAAATAGGCCACCGTTGTATAGTGCATAGTAAGAGTTACTCATCTGGTATCCTGCACCATGTTCATCTAAAAAAGGATTATGAACCATTGCGATTCGGTCATAAGCGTGTTCAAAAAATGAAGGTAACAAATGATGCTTTTCAAGTAGTAAAACTAAGCCAGCTACTAAGATCAAGCTAGCAATCGCTGCTTCGATAATTATCAGCCCTTTTTTAATGGGAATAGCTGCAGCCCAAAAGATAGCTCCAGCAATAGCTAAAATCATCAGTGCTCCCGCAATTTTAGGTTGAAACAAAACAAGCACGGCGATTCCGCCCACGATCAATACTGGTATATGAAGTTTCTCAGGAACACTGCGGTCATTTCTAAAAAAACGACTTAAATATAAAATCAAAAAAATGGTTGCGATTTCTGATGGTTGAAACTGGATTCCAGCGATTGAAACCCACCGCTGGGCACCATTAACTGTTACAGCCAAAATCCCGAGTTTCATCATCGCTAATAATAAGTCCGATACAATCAATCCAGCTTTTATTATTCTTGGTTTCAGTAGAACTTGTAATCTGATGGAATAGGTCAATACAATTACGCCCCAACTAAGGATAATAAACAAAAATTGCCGAATAAATAAGCTTTTAGGATCACTTCCTGCTACCAATAAACGATAGGAACTAGCACTATATATCTCTAAAAGACCGACAATTGACAAAGCCAAATAAGGGCCTAAAATCAACCAGTCGATCTTTCTGTTTTTCCACATCGCATATCCCCCTCCTCTTACACAAGTTAGGCGAACACGAGCAGTTAAATATAGAATCAGTTATAGAATATAAGAAAAGGTCAGAAACCTTTTCGAACAAGAATTCTGACCTAGCATCATCTCATCGTCCGAGTTTTAGCACTATACAACGTAAAGAAACACTCTTAGCTATTTGAAAAAGCCTTAATTCGACAATTCCTGTTTGACTCATTGGCGTCTTTCGACGTTTCTGAGCAATAGCATATGTTTGTATAGGAGCCTCACCTAACAAGGTTATTACTATTTTTATTTTTTACAGAGTTAATAGTAAGCTTCTTTAACTATTTTAGCAATCATTTATTTGATAAAAAAACAAAATTAATCAATCTTTAATATATTTCCCCTTTTTAGGAAGTCGTTTAATATGAAAATCCTTTGCTGACTTGATTGATTTTTCTGTTTTGATTTTCTCGTTTTCACTTTTCGGAATAAATTATCAAGTTATCTTAACATTTACATACCAGTTTATCCATGCACCAGAAATCCTCATATCTGCCTTTTTACTTGTATATTTCAAATAAAACTTTAAATCATTCGGTTTACCTAAAAAAACTTTATTGTTTTTTATAACTAAAAAATGTTTTAGCTAAATTTTATTTCTTACGCCAATATTATAATAATATTCTTAGGATTATACATCCTCTAAAAATAACATATTTATCGTCATGTAGTTCACTTTGGCCTAGGGAGGGTAAAGATTTTCCCTAAGGTTGCATAATCATTCCCTGCTAATCGACTAACTGGTTGTAGTTTCTTGGGATCGATCTTCCCAGATACTGGATCATATACCTCTTCATTTAATTGATACGTATGGATTTTTAATAAGAAAAGATCGGCAGTAACTTCTTGCTCATTTTTAATTTCGAGATGGTCATATAAATCCGTTTCAAAAACAATTTTTGCCTCATTGATTGGTGGAATTGAACCATTCCTATTTATTTTCGTAGTCAAGTTAGTCAAGGTTAGTTCACTTTCTTCTTGCGGAAGAGTTGCTGCTGTTTTATTGACCTCCACCACATTTTGCTCATCTAAAACTTGGATAATTGCTGCTTTCCTTATTAAGATATTTTTAGCAGTATCTTTCATCTGCTCATTCTTTCTTTGGACAGCTAACGAAACGATGGGTGGATTTGAACTAACGATATTAAAATAGCTGAATGGCGCAATGTTTAAGTTCCCTTTCTCAGTTAATGTTGAAACAACAGCTACTGGTCTGGGAATAATTGAACCAATCAGTAATTTATAATTTTCTCTTTCTGTTAATTGAGATGACAAACGTGTAAACATCTACTCCCCTGCTTTCATTTGACAGAATCAAAAACTGTTCTCCTGTCTAGATTTAGTCAGACACTATTTTTTACTATCTATCATTGTTCTTTTTTTGTCAAGAATCCGTATTGGAAGTGTTGCTAATTACGTTTTTTCCTCTATTAAAGAGCTGTGCATTGTTTAGCAAGTATTTACTTTGCTGTTTATGGCTATTTCAACTAAAATAATATGGAGGAGGCGTTTTCATGAAACCTTATTCAATCCTATGGTTATTCCCTACGTTATTGGTATTTGCAGGATGTGCCGATCATTCCTCTCAGTCAAATGGTACTAATACTAGCACGAATTCGATTGTTTTGGATTCTACAGCTTCTGTGCCTTTACCAACTAATCCCAACCATCCATCAAAGGAGGAAACACCAATGTCAATTGCTCCAGGTCGCTTGTTACAAGCTGTTAGTGCCGAGGATTTAAATCTAGTTCAAACGTTGTTAGACCAGTCAACTGCGATGATTGATGAACAAAATGAAAAAGGAGAATCCCCATTATTGATTGCTGTCCACCATAATATGATCGATATTGCAAAAATCCTCGTTGATCACGGTGCGAACATCAACTTACAAGATCATATTCAAGATAGCCCTTACTTATATGCTGGCGCACAAGGAAAAACTGAGATTCTTGCTTATATGCTTGAAAATAGTGAACCTGATCAGTCGATCGTTAACCGTTTTGGTGGTAATGCATTGATACCAGCTGCCGAAAAAGGACATTTAGCCAACGTCAAACTTTTGCTAACTGATGGTCGTGTTGATATTGACCATCAAAATCATTATGGCTATACTGCGTTAATTGAAGCTGTGGCTTTGCGAGATGGCTCAAAGATCTACCAAGACATCGTCCGAGAATTATTGGCTCATGGTGCAAATAAAGAATTGCGTGATAACCAAGGGAAAACTGCCGAAGATTATGCCAGAGAATTAGGATATGATCAACTATTATCTCAATTAACTTGATTACAGGAACAAAATAATTTCCAAATAAAAAAGCTGATGATCGATGTTTTATAACAAAATGACACTTTTGTTTATAGTTTAGACATTTGCTTTTTTGTTTTACTTTCACGATCGTCTCATCGTTTTTGTCTGAACCATGTTCGATTTACTTTCTGATCAGCTAAGCTTTTTGGTATGGAACGTCACGTCTGCCACTTTACTCATGTGTAGTTTTTTCTATCACGAAACTTTACGTTAAACAAAAGATTTTACTTAAGATGAACCTGTTTCATTATGGTTACAGGTCACACCCCTGCTGGTAATACATACGTTTTTATTTCTAATATTTGAATGATCTTATCTAAATCAGCTACTTTGACTACCATGGTTTGATCAGGTCTACCAGGTGCAAATACTAATTTTTCCTGAGCGAATATTTCTTCATCAATAATGATAGGAACAGATGATTCATAACCAAATGGTGAAACAGCACCTGGCTTTTGTCCCGTTTCCGCTTCCATTTCTTCAGCCGAAACAACTGACACTCTTTTACCAATCAGTTTGCTTAATTTTTTAAAGTCGCTTCTTTTAGTCGTGAAGGTTACAAAAATATAGCGATTGTTTTGTTTATCTTTTAGATACAAGCTCTTCGTCTCAGTACCACTAAACCCTTGTTCCTCTTTTACAACTAACGCATCCTCATTGGTAAAAATTGGGCGATGGCGATAAAGTTCAAACGCAATCTGGTTTTGTGTAAATATTTCTTGCAAATCAATTAAATAAAAAACCTCCTTAACAATAGATTATTTCTTTACTTTTCTATTCTATGGGATTCTTATCGATAAAAGCAATGTTTATTTCATTAATCGTTCGGTTTATCCCTAGCTTTGTTTACATAATATAAATATGGTTTATTTAAGTCGGATTTCTTAAAAAAACAGAGTAAATTCGTTTGATATCACGAATTTACTCTGTTTTTTTTCTATTGATTTAAACTGCTAAGACTATCTGCTACGATTTGTTTTGGTGTCAAATGATAACGTTCATACAATGTTTGAACAGGTACACTATCAGTAAACTCTTTTTGAGAACCAAAGTTTAGAACTTGGATTGCTGAATCTCCATAATAACGACTGATTTTTTCACCAAATCCGCCCGAAAGACTACCATCTTCTAAAGTGATAATCAATTGGTGATTTTCTTTTAATTCTTCTAAAGTTTCATGATCAAGTTCGGTGATCGTTCCAGGGTTAATCAAAGTGCCTGAAATCCCCTGATTCGTAAATTCTTCTAAAGCTTGTTTACCTAATTCAAGGAAGCCACCTAGTGCTAAGATTGCAACTTTATCTCCAGCAACCAAGCGTTGGTAACTTGGAATAGCGTAGTCTTTTGCGATTGCTTCACCAGATGTCACACCATGAGCAGGGATTCTAATAGCAACCGGTGTATCGGTTTGTGATAAACTCCAATCCAACATCGAAAGTAAGTCTTCCTTCGTAGCTGGCGCTAAATATTTAATATTAGGAATACTTGAAAGATAAGGAATATCAAAAGTCCCTTGGTGGGTACGATCACTTCCTGAAATGCTTGCTCCTCCAATTAGAATGACTACTGGATTTTCGTTGATCGCTAAATCATGAGATAATTGATCATATGCTCGTTGTAAAAACACACTTGAATGGAATACCACAGGTCGAATCCCTTGAGATGCTAAAGCAGAAGCAAATGTGATCGAATGTTGTTCTGCAATCCCCACATCAAAGTAGTGTTCTGGATGTTTTTTTTGAAATTCCTTTAAGCCAAACATTCCTGGAATCGCAGCATTCACAGCCACGATAGGCGTTGCACTTGTTTTCGTTTTTTCATCAAGATAGTTCATAATTATTTGATTAAAACTTTCACTAGTAGGAGCATTTTTCGCTTCGCCTGTTTCTAAATCAAACGGTACATGCCAATGATATTTCATTTTGTTTTCGACGGCTGGCTCATAGCCATGACCTTTTTCGGTGTGAACATGTAAAACGATTGGATGGTCAATGTCTTTAATTTCTCTGAAAACCTCAATTACTGTTTCTAAATCATTACCATCCGCAATGTAGCGATAATCATACCCCATCGCTTTAAATAAATTATCATTACTTGTCCCATTGCTTTCACGAAGCTCTGCTAAATGACGATATAAACTTCCCTGATTCTCATCAATGGACATTTCATTGTCATTAACCAAAACGATCAAATTAGAATTGATTGTTCCACCATTATTCAAACCTTCAAAAGCTAAGCCTCCACTTAAGGAACCATCCCCGATAAAAGCAATGATATTTCCTTTCTCCTGTTTCAAATCACGGGCTTTTGCAAGACCGACCGCTAAACTGATCGAAGTTGAAGTATGCCCCACAGTAAAATAATCATGTTCACTTTCATGTTGATTGGAATAGCCACTAATTTCGTGGTAACTTCCCTCCTCAAATCCATTTTTACGACCAGTTAGTAACTTATGTCCATAAGATTGATGGGAAACGTCCCAAACAATTTTATCCTTGGGCGAGTCAAACACATGGTGGAAAGCAATTGTTAATTCCACGACACCCAAATTTGGGCCGACATGTCCTCCGATCGCACTATTTTTTTGTAAAATCTTTTCTCTCATTTCTGTAGCTAATTCAGACATTTCGTCTATCGTTAGTTTTTTTACCTCTGTTGGACCATTGATTTGGTCTAAGATGTTTGTCTTTATACTCACTATTCTCTCTCCTTTTGCAATAACATGTCCGAAAAGAATAACTCATTTCGGCCTTAGTAATTGTTACCACAAAAGATATTGTACTACTTGGAGTCAACTCTAAGTCAAGAGGATTTTGAGTAAAACTTCACAATAAGAATGATATTTTTATTCTAAACAGCTTACACGAATAAACTTTACTAACTGGACCGAATTTTTTTAAAGTAGATAAAAAAAGAGAGTGGGACAATAGTCAGAAAAAAATCTGATTATTGCCCCATTTTTTTTTGATTTTAAGGTACACAAAAAGCACACAACCTTGTATGATTAAAGTG
>ERZ1034962.246-NODE-246-length-30199-cov-20.085324_pt1 | contig 30199 bp, 16 predicted proteins | sample MGYA00520696_ERZ1034962 | MGnify/ENA primary metagenome ERZ1034962 (study PRJEB33766, sample SAMN09781770) | gut metagenome | biome: gut microbiome | host: Homo sapiens | place: Madagascar | study: EMG produced TPA metagenomics assembly of the PRJNA485056 data...
AGCATTATGATGGATAAAATTTCGGATGTGACACGGCAAGACATCATTGACGTTAGGGACGCATAAAGACGTATTAAGCACTGCCAACAGCATAGCCACAGGCCGCTAATACGCAATCAATACGCCCTACTGCGTATTAAACTTTTTATTGCGTAATCATTGCGTCAAGGCGGACGTATTACGGTCATCTGCAAAACCTCCCAAAATCAGAAAATGCCCAAAACAAAAAGAGCCGTGCCTGAAAAAGTCAGGTACGACTCTGGGTGAAAATGTCCAACCTTTTTGGCTGAACCCTATTTTGAACATACTGATTGTAACACACGGGATTATACACGTATATACAATCACTGCGCGGATGTTGTGCAGATGTAATGCAAGTGCAGCAAAAAACTTTCAAGGCAGTGCATCCGGCGCAATCTTGATTCTTTGGTGTGCAGGCATTATAATGCAAAAGAAAGCAAAGAAAAGGAATCATGAATTTTATGGATAACCAATTATTGCAGATACAAAACAGAACCTGCCGCATCTACGGCACTGCCAGCGCCGAATACCTGCTGCTGCAAATGGTGGATGAACATGACCTTGCAGGGATGGAACGAGAAGTTGAAGTCATACATCGGCAAACCACACAACCATTTTTGCTGGCCGCTGTCCAAGTTAAGAATTGGAACGACGATTTGTCGCCGTGGCCTGCGCCGCCCGTCTGGGGCAAGCAGGGTTTTGTTGGCAGGGCAGGAAATACGCTTGCATGGCTGGAGCAGGCTGTGCCGGGCATTCGCCGACAGTATTCTGTAAAGAAAGATGGCAAGGTTATTTTGGGCGGCTACTCGCTGGCGGGGCTGTTTGCTCTGTGGGCGGCAACACAAACGAACGCGCTGTATGGTGTGGCAGCGGCTTCGCCGTCCGTGTGGTTTCCCGGCTGGCCAGAATACGAAGCGGCGCACCCTATCCAAACGCAGCGTGTTTACCTCAGCCTTGGTGACCGCGAGGAACATACCAAAAATCAGACGATGGCGGCGGTGGGCGACAACATCCGCGCCCTGCACAGCACCTTGACCCGGTGCGGCAGAGACTGCAGACTGGAATGGAACGCAGGCGGTCACTTCAAGGATGCCGGCCTGCGGACGGCAAGGGCATTTGCTTGGGTTATGGAAGGAAAACAGTAAAGTGACAATTCTAATAGATGCCGACGGCTGCCCGGTGGTAGATTTGACTGTGCAGACAGCCGGAAAGTACAAAGTACCCGTACTGATCCTATGCGATACTGCCCACCAAATCCAGCGTGACGGCGCACATACATTGACCTTTGACAAGGGTACTGACAATGTGGATTTCGCGCTGGTAAACCGCGTACATCCCGGTGACCTTGTAATCACGCAGGATTATGGGCTGGCAAGTATGTGTCTGGCACGCCGCGCCCTCGTGCTGAACCAAAACGGCTTAGAGTATACGCCCGAAAATATAGACGGCCTGCTGTTCCGCCGCCATGAGAACAAAAAGCTCCTCCGCGCCGGAAAGCACCCTAAAGGAACACCTAAGCGAACGAAGGAGCAGGACATAACATATAGAAACGCTTTAGAAAGAATTTTGCAGAGTGCGTGAAACTCTTTCTAAGTCATCTGAAAACGGTGTAACCGTTATTAAAAATTAAAGCCTGTTCTTACTACAAGCGACCGTAAACCTACATCTCCCCCCGTCAGCTCTTATTTTATGCCAAACGGGAACAACGCTCTTTTTCTCTTGCATAAGTTTATACATCGTTTGGCGTAAGATTGGCGTATGGCATGATTTCAGTTAGAAACCCGCCAAAAGAAAAAGCCTGAAATTTCTCGTATCATCAAGAAATTTCAGGCTTTTTTGTGCTCAAATTGACAATTTACTGGTCGATAGGCTTCATCGTGTGGACTTGCACGATTCGCTCATTTGATGGTTATATCTTGGTTCATCATTGTGATATTACTGCGATACACTGCAAATTGCAGTTTTAACGTATTATGTATTATTCTATCACGCTTTCGGCGTTTGGTACACGGCTTGGTACATGAACCACGTGATAAGCCGGGATAGACATCGCATCTAATCAGAATAAATATCTATCGAAAAGAGTTGTTAACTAGTTGAGTGCAATGATGATGTAGCACAAAGGGTGGGCTATAGTGCAGCGGCGTGCCGATGCCGTTTTCGCAGGCAGAGCCGGGCAGCACAAAGGGGCTGCCCTCCCAGCGCCCGTCAGGGGCAGTAAAGCATGCAGCTTCATCGGTGCGGCAGCGCCATGTTTCGCGCAGATCCAGTATTTTCATACAGCACCTCAGAATTCACAGTAGATGTCATCCTTCCATTCCGAAAGGAAAAGATAACAATCCCGGCCGTACAGCAGCCTTGCCGGTATGCGCCACGGCACACCGCAGTAGTATTCATCGGCAACCAACACACCATCGGCGTAGATTTGCGCGGTATCGCAGACATCGGGAATCTCGACAAAGCCTTCGGGTGTGGTGACCGTAAGGCGTTTACAGGTGATATTGCGGGATGTGCCAAGCTGCAGCTCCTGCCGATACGGCGGCAAAAACGGCAGCGTGTCCAGCGGTTCCGCCTGCAGAACGGCGGGGGAGAAGGGCTTTTGTACGCTGTGCTGCACAAATCGCGTTCCGTTCCAGACGGAGTATGCAAAATCGCCCGGCTGTACGGCGTGTATCTGGTTATCGGCAGTGTAGACATCACAACCATCCCCCAGCACGACCTGACCGTTCAGCTTGCGCAGATACAGTGCTTGCGCGAACGGCAGCGTCACAACACACAAATCACCAAACCGATGGGTGTCCGGCAGCGCGGCGGGGCGGTAGGCTGTAGAGCCAAAGCAGTAGCAGGGTTCTATACCGTCAAGCGCTGCAAAGAAGATGGTGTTTCCGTCCCGGCAGATCGGCTGCGCGGTGGCATAGGTAAGGGTTTCGCCGCACAACTCCAGCCCAAACGGCAGGATAAAGGACGCTCCGCCCGGCACGGTCAACGGCGGAAAGCAGACTGTGCCGGTGTCGAATCGGACATCCTCCACACGCTGCATACAGCGCAGCCGCTGGTACTGGTTTACAAAGACGAAACCGCGCGTGCCGTCACTGCGCATGGCATAGCGCAGCGCGGCAGTGTTGTCGGGGGTTGGCTTTTCGGGGGACGGCACATAGGGCAGTGGTGCCAGCAGACTGCCGAAATCCCTGACAAAGAGGTGCAGCAGGTTCAGCAGGCGGTAGGTATCCCCGGTCTCGCCGTAGGGGGAGATGGCGGTGTGCTCAAAATAAGAGAGGATCGGGCAGTCGTTGGGATAGCCGGAGGCACGACTCTCGTTCAGGGTCGAATGCCGCCCGATCTTATTGATGCCGCCGTGGTACATATAGTAGCCCACAAGGTTGTTGCCGCTGCCCAGCTTTACCAGTGAAAGCGCATAGGCGTCCTGCGGGGAAACGATGACGCGGCGGTGGTGCGTGGGCTGCAGGCCGCAGCCGAGCTCACAGGTGGCAAAGGGGTAGCGGTCATAGGGTAAAAGCCAACCGTCCTGGGGTGCAGCAGCAATCTGATCCATACCGATAGCGGCATCATTGCGGGCAGCGTCAAACACAAAATGCGGGGAGGGCGGCAGCGCCTGCGTGGTTTCTGCCCAAGGCGCGTCCACATAGGCATCGAACACCGGCAACACATCGTCTACCGGGATCTTGGCGCCGTAGCGGCTGTTCCACCCGGTCACGGTGTAAAGCGGGACGGTAAAATCGATCCTCTGCGCAAGCTGCTTCAGATCCAGCAGATGCTGCGCGTCATCCGTCAATTCATTTTCCAGCTGCACGGCCACGATCGGTCCGCCGTCCGGGAAGAAAAGCCCCTCGACCTCGCGGTAGATGCAGCTGTACCAATGGCGTACCAGCGCCATATATTCGGGGTTAGACTGCCGCAGCGGAAAAGGCTTTTGCAGCAGCCAGTCAGGAAAACCACCGTTGCGGCATTCACCGTGTACCCACGGTCCCAGCCGCAAAACGACCTCCAGCCCGGCGCGCTTTGCGTCCAGCACAAAGGCGCGGATGTCGCGGTCGCCGGAAAAATCCAGCTTTCCTTCCTCCTCCTCATGGTAGATCCAGAACAGGTAGGTGGCAACCAGATCAACGCCGCCGGCCTTCATCTTGCAAAGCTCGCGGTACCAGTTTTCACGGTTGTCGCGCACAAAATGGTATTCCCCCATGACCGGCAGCCAAGGGCGGGCGTTGCGCTCAAGATAGCGGCTCGTCACGGCAATTCGCTCTCCCTTGGGGTTGCTGCCACCAAGATGCAGGTGCCCGCGCAACAGGGGTGCGGGGGCGGACGGTGCGAATGTGTAGTTCATAAGATACCCTTCACAATACGGTTCAGTTCACTCTGGCAGCCGTTTTCGGCAAGGCCGCGCAGAGCAGCCTGCCGGGCGCGTTCGTTATCACCAAGACCCAGCGCGCCCAGGGCTTCCATCAGGCAGCAGTGAACGCGGTTGTTCTTGTTGAGGTCACCCTCGAAAATCAGGAAATCAGGCAGCGATACCGCAAAATATTCGATCTCCATCACATCATCGCGGTGCGTTTCGGCATAGTCGATAAAGGCGGCAAAGCGTTTTTTGGCCTCATCGGTTTCACCAAGGGCTGCCAGCGCCTTGGCGGCATAGTACATCATCTGCGGCGGCTGGTCGTTGTAGTACATGGCACCGGTCAGATCAAAATTGCCGCGCGCTGCCAGGCGGAAGGCTTCCTCCGCGCGGGCAGTGTCTCCGCGTTTGGCATACAGCTCACCAATCATCTCATACAGATCATTATCCAGATTGCCGATCAGCTTGCCCTCGCCGAGATTGTGCGGGTAGGTGAGCGCCTGCTGCAGCAGCGCAAGGGCCGTGTCATCATCTGCAGCGCGGGCAAGGCCCATCAGTGCCAAACGATACTGTGCGGGGATTTTGCCCTCGCCGCCTTCCCACGGGTGGAAGTTATGCCCCATAATGCAATCGTAGGCTTTTTGGTACTGTCCGTCAAGGTTCAGCAGGGTAATGTACTCGGTGTACAGGTCATCGCGCTGCGGCAAAAGGGCGGCGTTTTCCTGCATACGCGCAAGGCGCTCGGCATACGGTGCGTTGGTTGTCTTGTCCAGCTGATCCAGCTCGAAAAAGACGCGGGCGTCGGTTTTGTCCATGGCAAAGGCTGTCTGCATGGCTTTGCAGGCGCGAGGTGCATCGTGCAGCTTGTTGTAGTAGATCAGAGCCAGATTGCGCCATACGGTGGGCAGGGCGATATTTTCTGCACAGCGTTCCCACAGAGCCTGTGCCTCCTGCCAGCGGGAGCGATCCAGCAGCAAACAGCCAAGATAATAGGCCGCATACTGCCCGCCGTGGGAAACCGCATATTCCAGTGCGGTGATATCTTCCAGACGGTTGGGGAAACAGTACAGGCTCGGTGCGCTTTCGGCCAGCGTCAGTTCCTGTTCATCGCCGGTAAAGAGATACAGGTAATAGTGCTGCAGCGGCTCGCCGGGCTTGGGTGCCGTCTGCAGAATATGCACAGCATCCTCATACAAGCCGGCGGCGCTGTAGGTGAGCGCCAGTTCGATGTAATTGTGGGCGTCGCCGCGCAGCAGGCGGGTCAGCTCCGATTCTTTTTCGGCTCCCAGCAGGGTCATCTCATAGCAGCAGCCGTGATCCAGCGGGTCGATTTTCTGCGTTTCGCGGGCAAACTGCAGGGCCTGCTCGGTTTGCCCGAGCAAGCGCAGCAGTGCGGTTTTTAGGGTGCGGGCCTTGAGGTTGTGCAGCCCGAACACGAGCGAGCGCTCCGCAAAGGAAAGTGCCTCGCTATACTCGCCGCGCAGAGAACTCAGGCAGGCAAGCTGATAAAACGCGCGCCCCTGCATACTGCCGTCCCATGTGGCTTTATAGAACGCGTCGAACGCGGCCTCCCGTTTGCCCTGACGCAGCAGTGCAAGGCCGAGGTTATAGTACGGTTCGCAGTCGTAGGGGTTGGGATTTTTCCATGTGGCAGTCTTGATGGCGGCGCGGAAATACCGCTCGCTCTCGGCAAAGAGCCCCTTGTTGTACAGGTACTTGCCGTAGCCGTTATTCAGGCGCAGGTCGGCGGCATCGCGGCGCAGTCCTTCGCGGTAGTAGTCGCCCGCATCGCGGGTGGCGTGGCGGTACTGCTCCAGATGGGTGGCGGCGAGGAATAGCCGTTCGGTGGTTTCCAGCTTTTCCGGTGCGGGAATTTCCTCGGCAGGGGCGGGTACCGGCTCCTGCTCATAGCACGGGGTGTAGTCCAGCAGCGTCTTGCCACTGCGTAAGACCCGCACGGTGTAGTGCTTCGTGTCGGGCACGGCGGCCGTTACGGTACACGCCTGTGCCGTGTCCAGCGTAATATTCTGCGTGAAAACGACCGTATCACCGCACAAAACCTGCAGCTCCGCATCGGCAAGCGGCGCGGGGGCGTACATCGTGACGCATAGCTCGCCCTCGCCCTCCTGCACGCCGAAGGCAACCTGTGTGCCGGCGTTTTTCAGCGCACCGGCCTGCTTGTAGGGCATGAAATACTGCGTGAAGGATTTTTCCTCATACGGCTTGAGGAAGGTGAAATCCGGCTGGTTATCGGTAAACATACCGGTCATCAGCTCGATGTAGGGTCCGTTTTCATCGGTCAGATTGCGATCCCACGCCTTGCCAAAGTCCCCGCAGCCCCATGTCCACTGCTTTTTGCCGGGGGATACATGGTGATCCGCGATATGCAAAAGCCCCGCCTTGCGGTCATAGTCGTAATTGCCGATAAAATTATAGTCCGAGTGATATGCCATATAGGAGGTCGGCACAGGGATATTTTTGTAGCGGGAAATATCGGTGCCGGGGGCGTAGTCATACTTGTAGTATACGCCGTCCGCAATCGGGAATTTGGAAACAGCGCGCTTGCCGTGGTCCATCACAGCGTGTACATCGGGCGGAAAGATGGACTGCGTGGCATCGTTGACCGGCACAGCAGGGTTCGCCCACCACAAAAAGGTCTGCGGACGGTCCGTGGGGTTGTACACCTGCCCGTGGATCTCCAGATAGGCGCGGTCAGGGTAGAGTGTGAAGCCCGCCATACCCTTGGTGTGGAACATCTTTTCGGTCTCACCGACCCAGACCGTCACAGAACCGTCCGCACCGTTTTCGATTTTCCAATCAGTGGGGTCATAGGTCGAAGGGCGGTGGTGCTGCGGCCAGTTGAACTCAATGCCGCCGGAGATCCACGGCCCTGCCAGCCCTACCAGTGCGGGCTTGATGACCTCGTTGTAATATACCGCATCGTAGCCGTTGGTTTTGTCGTACATACGCTGGATGCGCCCGCCCAGCTCAGGCAGGATCATCACAAGCAGATAATCGTTTTCCAGATAGATGGCATCATATTCCCGGTCAACTTTGGTATCGGAAACGCCCTCGCAGACGGGGTGCGGATAGACCCGCCCGCTGGAGCCCTGATAGACGCGCTTTTCCAAAAACATAGGGTTCTTGTCATAGGCGGAGATCGGGTAGGTGGGAATCGTGACTTTTTCCTGACGTACAAGCACCTTTTTCATAAAAAGCTCCTTTTTACATTGTTTCCGGTGTCTCCACCGTACAGTTTGTGTAAGTATATACCTCTGCGGGCAGAGAGCATATCGCCGCCTGTGCGGCGGTCAGATGCAGATTTTCAAAAGCAAAATGTTCCAGCTGATATTGTGCGGGATTGTTTTCCACGGCAAACGCCTCATCGCAGGTACAGGTGCAGTTTCTCATCGTGATGTGGTCGGCGTAAGAGAGCGGAATGTCCTTGCGGTCCTTCAGGTCATAGAACTGCGTCCACGGCTTGATGTTCAAAAAAGCTGCCACATGACCCGTGACATCCTCCATCGTGATATATTCGTAGTGCTGTGGCGTATCGGGGCGCATTTTCAACCACAACAGGTTGCGGGCGTGGTCGATATGCAGCCTGCGAATCAACACATTGCGGTTATGTACCGAGTCCGAGCCGCAGGTCAGGCAGCCGTGGCAAAATCCATAACGGCAGTCCTCCACGAGGATGCGTTCATTCATGCCGTTTTCGGGCAGAGTGTCTGCCCATGGTCCGCGTCCGCCCTTCAGCACAACGGAATCATCGTTGACTTCCAGATAGCAGTTCTTGACCAGTACATCCGTGCAGACATCCAGGTCAATCGCATCGGTGCTGGGGGCAGGGACAGGCTTGGCAGGGGAGTAGATGCGGCAATCCAGATACCTGACGCGGCTGCAGCGGTAGAGATGAGTCGTCCAGAAATGGGAATTTTGCAGCGTGATGCCGGCAAACAATACGTTGCGGCAATGGGACAGATACACCAGCCGCGGACGCTGCTCGTCCTTGTTGGTGCATTGCGGGTTCCAACGCCGCCGCAGCCAGAGCGCCTGCCAGCTGCGCAGACCGTTTCCGTCAATCGTACCGGGGCCGCTGATGGTAAAGCCGTCCAGTCCGTCGGCATTGATCAGGGCGGAATAGTAAAGGCAGGTTTCTCCCTCGCAGCGCGTTTCGGTCAAGTCGTAGTCAACCAAATTGTCGCTGCCTTTCAAAGTGGCGCCGCGCTCCACATAGAGGTTGACCCCTTGCTTAAAATACAGCGCACCCGAAAGATAGGTACCCGGCGGCACAATGACAACCCCGCCGCCGTTTTGCGCGGCGGTATCAATGGCAGCTTGAATCTCGTGGGTATGGATGCGGCCATCGTCCAGTGCGCCGTATTCTGTGATGGAATATGGTGCGCCCATCTCGGCAAGCGTCGGCACGGACGTATCATAAAACCATTCAGAAATAGGCGTGCCGTCGGGGAAATATTCAGATGTATGTGCCATGAAAAACTAGCTCCTTTTCTGTAAAAGCTCCTGCAATTTGGCAGTCAGGACATCTGCGGTAGCCAAGTGGGCGGCGGGACCGGGGTGGTTGTTGGAGCCAAGCTGTTCCGGCAGAAATTCGGGCAGTAGTACCAGCGGCACATTCTCCTGCGTTTCGCGGCGGTAGCACTCTAAGCCGTCACAGATAGCGGGCAGCATCGTATGCCCCAGCATACCGTATGCCCAGACAAGCTGTGCCTTCGGGTTGCAGCGGCGCAGTTTGTGCAAAAATGTCGTTGTGCTGTCTGCAACCTTTTGCCGTGTTTCTGGGCAGGGGCTGCCGTCCGGTTCGGCACGCAGCTTGTACACCATGCCGTTTTTCGCCGTAAAGGGCGGCTCGCTCATGGCGAAAAAGTCGTTATGCCCCAGATGTGCCACCACGATGTCCGGCTGCCAGGAGGAAAAATCCTGCGCATCGGGTACAGCCACGCCGCACACCTGCTCATAGAGGGGAGGCATCGTGTGGGCGGGGTCGTTATCCCAACCGACATACACGCCCCAGCCGCTTTGTGCCAGAATACGGAAATCAGCGTTCAGGCGTCGGGCGGTCTCTACGGCATAATGGCTTTGGGTCGAAAACACCGCCGATACGCCGTCGCGCAGGGAAGCACCGCCGCCCAGACCCTCCCCGGCAGAAAGACTGTCCCCGACAAACTCAATTTTGCAGGCAGGCTGCGGCGCAGGGTAAAGCGCACCGTCACAGCAGATGCCGCACAATAGCAGGGCAGAACGCGGGTCACGCGGCATGGGCTGCACCTCCTTGTACAGCCGGACATGATGCCTAGAGGCGGACATCATCTCCCGCCAGACCCAGAAACGGCTTTTACCTTGGGGCAAAGGGGTACGCAGCAGGCTCACGCCGTCCACCTCAATACGAATCCATTGTTCTCGGGTAGTGAAATCCGTCTCAAAGTCAAAGGCCAGCGCGGTGGCATCGGTGACAAATTCCACGCCTGCCCCCGTCCAGAACAGCGGCAACGGCTCACGCAGTAGGGTCCTGCCGCAAACACGCACGGCGGGGTGCAGCGGCGAATATACTTGCAGACTCATACCGTATCCTCCGAAACAATATTTTCCAGCGTCAGTCCGCTATATCGGGAAAACAGCAGCGGTGCGCCGGATGGCAGAACGAGATTCTTACAGACAACATGGCGCACCTTATGTCCGGCAGCCTCGAACCCGGCAATTTCCATCGGAGCTACGCACTCGGTCGTGCCGTGCTCCTTGCGCAGCCCGGTCAGGTGCAGTCCTTCAAAGCGGAAATCCTCAAATACCGGCGGCTGCGGAGCCGGAACGCCGTCATCGTTGTAGGGTACGGCGTGAATCAACAAGCGGGGAAAGCTGCAATTCTGCACGCAAATATCCCGTACATAACCGCCGCGCTTGGGCGTACCCTTGATTTCTATGCCGTTGGAAGATTCGGAAATATCACAATCCCAAATCTTCACATCCTCCACACCGCCACTCATCTCGCTGCCGATGCAGATGCCATGCCCGTACAGACTTTGGCAGTCAAACACACGGATATGCTTTGTGGGGCGATCAATGATATTGCCCTGCGGGTTTTTGCCGGATTTTATGGCGACGGAGTCATCCTCGGTGGCAAACACCGTGGCAAACAATGTGCAGTTAGTGGAGGAATCCGGGTCCCAGCCGTCGCCGTTCCAGATGCCGGTGGAGCGCAGCACACAGTGGTCGGTCAGAATGTCATCTGAGTAGACCATGTGGACATTCCAGCAGGCACCGTTTTGCAGCGTAAGCCCGCTGATGCGCACATGGGCGCAGTTGCTCAGGTTGATCAGCCGCCCGCGCACCCGTCCGGGAATGGTGCGGTCGTTTTCGCAGGTGGCAACCAGTGCCGCGTTGGCTGCAAGGTAATCCTTCAGGCGTTCCCGTTCAGAGTCAATGATGCGCTCGGCCAGCACGCGCCCGCCGCCGCTGATGGTTCCGCAGCCGTACAGCAAAATATCCTCGCAGTTTGGCCCGGCGGCATGGTCCAACTGCCCCGCATTCAGCAGGCTGCGGTAACACTCCTGCTCGGTTCCCTCAAAGCGGCTCCAGATGCGCGGCAAATAGTCTTGCGGGTCATCGCTGCCCTGCAGCACAGCACCCTCATCTAGAAAGACCGCGATATGGCTGTGCAGGTTCAAAGCACCTGTCAGGTAGCACCCGGCAGGAAAATACACTTCGTCCGCCTCGGTGCAGTCATCCAGCGCTTTTTGCAGCACGGCGGTGTTCAGCGTCTTGCCGTCCCCGTTGGCACAGTAGGGGGGACGGGTCACGTCCAGACGGCGGCGCTGCGGCGGGGTGGTAATGCAGATTGACAGTGCCAGAGACGTCCCGCCTGTTACTGCAACGGCATACGCGCGCTGCGGCGCAAGCCCGGTCACGGTAAAATGGGTCTTTTGCGTTTGCCCAACCACCGCGCCGTCCAGCAGAATGGTATATACAGCGTGAACTTCGGCAGCCGGTTCCCAGTAAAGTTCCGCCGTGGTGGCGGTCATCGCAGCGGAAAGATGCGTTGTGTTCATAGGCAGTTCACCTCAAATATCGTTGTTGCCTCTATTGTACGGAGGAAACTCCGCAAAAGTCTATATAAAAAATTCCGAATCGTATGACAGATTGCGCATAGTTTGCCGCGACTTTCTTGACAGCAGTACCGCCGTGACCGTACAATAGAGACAGAAAAAGAGGTAGGCGAAAGGAGGCTGCACGCATGTACACCGTTTTGTTGGTGGATGACGAAAAAAGCGTTTTGCATATTCTGACAAACAGCATAGACTGGCAGGAGATGGGTGTTGACACGCTGCTGTGCGCCGCGGACGGAAAAAGCGCACTGGAGCAGTTTGCCGGGCAAAAAATAGATCTGCTGGTCACCGATATCCGTATGCCCGGCATGGACGGGTTGGAGTTGATCCGCCGTGTGCGCGCCCTGCAGCCGAACACCCACTGCATTCTGCTGACCGCCTACGGCGAGTTCCAGTATGCTCAGGAGGCTATCCGCCTGGGCGTGGACAACTATCTGCTCAAGCCGGTTGCACGGGAGGAAGTCTGCCAGACTGTGCAGGCAGCGCTGGACAACATCTATCGCAACCGCGCCGGCAGCGAAAATCTTCTGCGCGAAAACACCCTGCGCCGCTGGGCGGCAGGCACCATCGGGGCTGAGGAATTGGGCGAGCGTGCATCGGTGCTGGGGTGGGATCTCTACTGCCCGCGCTTTTGCGTGCTGTGCATGGCACCGCGCAAAAATGGCTCGCTGACGGTCTGCCGCGCCTCGGTCACGGTGCTGCTTAAAATGCAGTGTCAGGTTGAAGGTTTCTGGGACGAAAAAGGCCGCTACACCCTGATTTTGAGTGGCAAGACATTGAACACTGAGGAGCTTTCCCGTCAAATCAGTGAGCTGGCAGCCTACGAGGATTTTGAAAAGGACGCCTTGATGGCGTTCGGCACGGTGGTAACACAGTACGAGCTGCTGCATACAAGCTACCATGCGGCAGGTGATGCGCTGGAAACCGCCAACCCCGCAGGCGGGCAGGTTTTTGTGCGGCTGGACGATACCGCGCAGGGCTTTGACGCTGACCTTTTGACCGAGGAGCTGCGCGTGCTGTTCTTCAATGCCGATATTGACGACGGATCGGCGGGCTTTTTGCATCTGGCGCAAAAGCTCTACCGCAACGGATGGGACGCCACGGTATTTCCCAAGGTTTGCCGTGCCTGCCTGCACGTAATGACGCAGGAATTTCCCATGCAAAAGACCCTGCAGGAACAGCTGTATGACCTGAGCGAGAGCATTTCTCACCCCACCGATGTGGACAGCGGCTGCGATAGCGTTGCCGCGCTGCTGCAGGGAACGCAACGCTTGTTTGCCTGTTCCTTTGCCGAGTACAGCCCTATGGTGCAGCACATGATACGCTATGTGCGCGATGGCGTCATGAACGGCGAAGGCGTGTGCATCAAAACGCTGGCGGCAGGCAGTGGGGTAACTCCGGCATATCTGGGACACATGTTCAAAAAGGAAACCGGCATCTTCTTCAACGACTATCTTCTGCATTGCCGTCTGGAGCGCTCGGTCATTCTGATGCGCAATCCCAACCGAAAAATCAAGGACATTGCCGAAACTGTCGGTTTCACCTCCACCAGCTACTTTGTAAAATGCTTCCGTGAGTACAAGGGTGTTTCACCTGCCAAATACCGCGTCACCTGGGCGGAAATGGGAGGTGCGCCGTGATAAAAAAACACAAGATCGGTCGCATGGGGCAGCTGTTGCGATTTTATTTGGCGGTTGTGCTGTTTACCACGTTGTTGGCGTGCTATTTTTCCTGTGCAAAACAATATGCCGAATTGATTGGCGGTATGGACAACTCTTTGCTGCGTCTGGAAGGCGAATACAGCAGCATTGCAGAAAATTTCTGGGATGTTTATCTGCCGGTGTTTGAACAGGACGACGGCGTGGCGTTAAAGCACTACTTTATGACCGACGCACCCGTGACCCCCTATGAAACCTTTGAGCTGAAAACCGTGATGCGGCGTATGGCACAGCGGGACAACCGCATCCGTTGGGTGGCGGTATACAGCGCCGCCCGCAGTGAAAACTATATCTTTTATAACGAGAACAGTACCCTGCAAAAGCTGCCGGAGGATTTCACCTATCGGGATGCCTTACAAAATAAGACCGATGTTTTTGAGATTCTCAGCACGAGCAATCGGGAATTGGTGTTGGCAGGCGGTCCGCCGCTGGGCAGCGGGCAGGGCAGTGTACTGATAGCCTACGACACAACCACCCTGAGCCAAATGTCCGAAAAGTTTCGTGCGCTGCAGGGTCTGCGTTTTGCCATTGTGCGCGGTCAGGAGCTTCTGCTTGGGGACGATGATGCGCCCGAACTGCAAGGCAGGCTGCCTGCCCCGGGGGAAAAAGCCCTCGTTCGCGACGATGGGCAGCTCTACATGGTTTCCGTCTGTGAGCAGACGCCGCAGAACAGTCGTCTGTATTATACGGTGCCGTACTGGCAGGTGATCGCCAAATCCAACCGCCATACGCCGATGATTTTTCTGATCGTTTCCGTGCTGCTGGTGGTGTCGCTGGCCATGTACCGCTATGTCATGAACCACATCAACCGCGAGGTGGGCTATCTGCGCACCGGGTTGGAGGAGCTGGGGCAAAACCATCTTGACTACCGCATTGCAGAAACCTTCACCCAGCCGGACTTTGCCCAGATTGCGGAAGCCGTCAACGGGATGGCGCAGAGCCTGCAGGAAAACATTGACCGTGTGCAGGAATATCAGCAAAAGCAGCGTGAGGCAGAAATGCAGGAGCTGCAGGCAAAGTTTAACCCGCATTTTCTTTACAACTCTCTGGATATGTTCCGCGCACGCTGTTATGAAAACGGCGACGAGGAAACCGCGGATCTGATTGCCGACACAGCGGCAATTTTCCGTGGGTTCATCAACCCGCAGACCTTTATCCCCCTGCGGGAGGAAATGGCGTTCAGCCGACGGTATCTCTCGCTGTTTCGGGCGCGGTACGGTGATGCTGTGGAGATCCTCTATGATATGGACCCCGAAATAATGGACTACGGCATCATCCGCAATGTGTTCCAGCCCATCATCGAAAACTATTTCGTTCACGGCATCGATACCTCCCGGCAGGACAATACGCTGTGTTTTAAGGGACGCATGGCGGACGAAAAGACAATGTGTATTTCGGTGGAGGATAACGGTCAGGGTATGCCGCAGGAGGAGCTGGAAAAACTCAACGCCAAACTGCAGGAACCGATTGCCAGCGAAAAGGAAAGCTATGGTCTTAAAAACCTCAGCCAGCGTATACGGTTGTTCTACGGCGACGGTTACGGATTGCAGCTGCACAACAATCTGTCTGGTGGGTTGACCTTGGAAATGCGCGTTGCGCCGATTTTCTGCCGTGAGGCAGGGCAGGGGAGCAGGTCGTAATTTTTTATAGAATTCCGAATAATTGATATTTCATACAAAAAGCAGGGCTGGATTTGTGCAAAATGCACAAATCCAGCCCTGCTTTTTTGTTTTGGGGCAGTCATAATCCGTGATATTTTTCGAAATTCTTTTCATATACACGAAATGTTTACGGATTTATAATAATGCCAGAACAACAAATCACATCACACCAAAGGAGAGATGCCCTATGGCAAAGCCAAGGCTGCTGAACACCCACAGCAAAAAGTGGGAAAGCTACAAGCTGTTTTTGTATGTGCTGCCCTGTTTGATTTTCATCTTCATCTTTAAGTACCTGCCTCTTTGGGGTTGGAGCTACGCCTTCTTTCAGTATAAGCCGGGTCGCGACCTTTTTAAATGCGCCTTTGTCGGCTTGCAGAATTTTACAGCGCTGTTCGGCAATGCCGTAATGCGCAATAACCTGCTGCGTGTATTGCGCAATACCTTCGGTATTCAAATACTCAACTACCTGCTGATGCCTGTTCCCATGCTGTTCGCCATCTTCCTGAGCGAAATCAAAAGCACGAAGTTCCAAAAAGCGGTGCAGACGCTGACTACGCTGCCGCATTTTATCAGCTGGGTCATTATGTTTTCACTGGCCACCAGCCTGTTCGGCAACAGCGGTGTTGTCAATGCCGTGCTGAAAAACTTCGGAGCTGAGGGTATCAACATCCTGACCACTGATCAGCACGTCTGGCTGATCCACTCGTTGCTTGCCTTGTGGAAGTCCTTAGGTTGGAGCGCTATCATCTACTTTGCTGCCATCACAGGTCTGGATCAGGAAGTGTACGAAGCCGCCATGGTAGACGGTGCCTCCCGCTGGCAGAAAATCCGCTACATCACGATCCCGCTGTTGATCCCTACCTTCTTTGTTCTGCTGATTATGGGTATCGGCAACTTCCTCAACTCCGGCATCGACCAGTTCCTTGCCTTCGGCAACGCCATGAACAAGGAATACATTGAAGTTCTTGATTTGTATGTCTACAATCTAGGCATCGGCAACGGACAGATTTCCTTCAGCGTGGCTGTCGGCATGATGAAGTCCGTTGTGGCAGTCGTTTTGTTTGCGCTTGCCAACTTCGCATCCAAAAAAGTCCGCGGTACCAGCGTATTCTGATAAGGAGGATCTGCCATGAACATTCTTGCTGTGCGCAGCGAACCTGCGCATAAAATCCGCATGAGTCGGGAGGACAAGATCTACAACATCGTCGGCATCCTTGTTTTTCTGCTTATCACCTTCATCTGCGTGTACCCGTTCTGGTATCTGATGATCTGTACCATCAGCGACCAGAATATGGTTGATCTCAATCAGATCGTTCTGCTGCCCCACGGCATCAATTTCCGTAACTATCAAGAAATTTTCGGCGTGCAGAACCTTTCCAATGCTTTTACCATTTCGGTGCTGCGCACGGTATGCACCACAGTGCTCAGCTTGGTCTGCACATCCTATATGGCGTACTTTTTTACTAAGCGGAATATGTGGGGACATAAGTTCTGGTATCGCTTTACCGTCATCACCATGTACTTCTCGGCCGGTATGATTCCCGAATACCTCAACAATAAAATGCTGGGGCTGAACAACAGCTTTTGGATTTATGTCATTCCCGCAGCCATCTCGGTCTACAACATGGTGCTTGTCAAAACAAACATCGAAGCCATGGGACCGGAACTGGAGGAATCTGCCTATCTGGACGGCGCTGGGTATCTGACCCGATTCTTCAAAATTGTTCTGCCGCTGCAGACCCCGATTCTGGCAACAGTCAGCCTGTTTACGGCGGTGAATCAGTGGAATGATTTCTTCACCACCAAGCTGTACGTCACCAACACAAAGCTCTATACCCTGCAGTTCCTGCTGTATGAACTGCTGAATCAGGTGGCCGCCGCTGCCGAGCAGATCGACCATGTCGCCGGGGCTGCAGCCACCATCACCCCCACTGGCATCCGCCTGACATTGACAGCCATTGTTATTATTCCCATCATCTGTGTGTATCCCTTTGTGCAGCGTTTTTACGTCAAGGGCCTGATGGTCGGTGCCGTCAAGGGCTGAAAAATTTATCGTATAGTACCGTTTTCAACGGAACACTGCTATAATACTTATTAAGAAAGAGAGGAACCCCTATGAAACACAACCCTTTGAAAAGACCCTTAGCGTTGGGTCTGGCCGGTGCTATGGCGCTCTCCATGGCAGCCTGCGGCTCCAGCAGCAGTTCTACCGCTTCCTCCACAGTGGCAGAAAGCGCCTCCGAATCGGCGGAGTCCACCACACAGTTCAACATTGGCGAGGTCGGCACTACGACTTCTGCCGATGTGCCCACCATCACCCTCTATCCCCGTGATGCCAACCTGACCAGCGGTCTTGTCGGCGGCTACAAAGGCGATTACTTTGCCTCCCGCGGCTTTAATGTGGAGGTGTGGGCTTACTCTGACGAAAAGACCAACGCCATTCTGGCCAGCGGCGATATGCCGGACATCATGTACATTCCGGCCAAGAATGTCGATGATATGATCGAAAGCGGCATGCTGCTGAATCTGGATGACTACCTCGACCAGATGCCCCATGTGCAGTCCTACGATGGGCTGGATACGGCTTTGAACTATGTGCGTGAGTACCGCAGTAATGACACTGGCAGCGTTTATGTTATGCCTCTGGTCGTTGGTGACAACGCTACGCATTATCTCGCCAGTGACACGACTGAGCGCAACGCTGTAAAGCTGAACTGGGCTGCCTATGAGGCTGCCGGTTGCCCTGAGATCACCGATATGGACAGTCTGCTGGATGCTACTGAGGCTATGCTGGCCGCCATGCCCACCGCAGAGGACGGCAACCCCATGTACGGCACCGTGCTGAACTCCGGCTCTGACACCAGCTACTGGGCCTGCATGGTCATGTGGTACCGTATGCAGGGCTATCTTGAGCAGGAGCTGCCCTACCTGCTGGAAGAAAACATGGTCGATGGTACGGTCGAGTCCATCCTGTCTGAGGACAGTATGTATTATCAGGGCTTGAAATGGTACAACTCCGCTTACAAGCGCGGCCTGATTGATCCCGACAGCATCAGCAATGACCGCGCCACCCAGAAGCCCAAGGTCGATAACGGCTATACCATCACTCCCTCCGGCTATCTGCCCGGCTGGGCCAACACCTATATGCCGTACTATGTGCCCGGCACCAAAATTTACTACAACTATACAAACACCTATGGTGATTCCAACTATGTCATCGGCATCAATGCCAAAACCGAAAACCTGGAAGCCTGCCTGAACTTTATTGATATGCTGGCTGATCCCGACGCCTACCTGTGGATTCGCTCCGGTCCTGCCGGTGAGATTTGGGATGTGGACGAGAACGGTGTTGCTACTATCACCGAAACCGGTATCGAGAGCGCTAAAAAGTACGGCACGGGCGGCGTTTTCACTACCTCCAGCGGCGAAGAAATCGCACTGTGGAATACCCCCTGGATCGTCAGCGACGGCGGCGCGCTGACCAGCTATACTGATGCAGAAGGCAATCCTCGCGCCAATATGACAAGCACCTGGACCGAAATGCTGGAAATTTCTACCGACAACGATGCAGTCCGTGCCTGGCAGAAGGATACCGGCTATGACACCTGGATGGATTGGCTGAATGAGAATAACGCCTATGCCGATTCCAGCGCATTGGATGACATCAGAACCTTTGTGAGTATCCCGGATGATGTAATGCAGCTGACCATCGACTCCATCAAGGACGTCGTCACCACTGCCAGCTGGAAGATGGTCTACGCGGAGAGCGATGCTGACTTTGACGCTTTGTGGAACCAGATGGTCTCCGACTGCGAGGGTCTGGGTGCTGAGGATGTCATCAGCTGGCGTCTGGCTGACATTGAAAACGCCAAAGCTATTCGTGATTCTCTGGCTGCGGACTGATTTTCTCCCCCTGATTTTCTTTCTCCTTCTTTGGGGCTGCTGCCGTCGGCAGCAGCCCCTTTTTTCAAGCCGAGGCGATAGTATGAACAAAACCGCTTCCTTTCAAGTGGATTTTACACAAGGATCCATTTTGGGTCGTGCCGCACGGTTTGCACTGCCAATTTGCATTGGCAACATCCTGCAGCAGATGTACAGCACCGTAGATACGCTTGTGATCGGCAACTATTGTGATGCTGCGGCGCTGGCAGCGGTGGCTACCAGCAGCCAGCCGTTGGAAATTTTGCTGTGCGTTTTCCTTGGCATAGGTTCGGGTATCTCTATTTTGGTGTCGCAGATGGCCGGGGCAGGGAATAGCACACAGATGCAAAACCTTGTGCGAACAGCCGTTTTCTTTCTGTATGCTGCCGCACTGCCGCTTACGGTCGTCGGCCTGTTGTTGGGACCTGCGCTGTTGCGGCTGATGAATGTACCGGCAGATGCCATGCCCTATGCGGTGCAGTATTTGCAAATTACCACGATTGGAATCCTTGGCAATATGGGTTATAACTTCAACGCCGGTATTTTGCGCGGGCTGGGGAACAGTACTTCGTCGCTTCTGTTGCTCGGTATTTCGTGTACAGCAAACATAGTACTCGATTTGGTTCTGGTTGCAGGGCTGGGCATGGGTGTTTCCGGCGCAGCGTGGGCCACAGCGGCAGCGCTGTTTCTGTCGTGGGGGTTCAGCATCCTGTACATTCGGCACAGCTGCCCGGAGATGAACTTCCCGATTTTCCCCTGCGGATTCGATAAAAATATCCTGCGCGATATGATTCGCATCGGGCTGCCGCTGGGACTCAATACGGCTCTGTACTCCGTTGGACATCTGCTGCTGCAGACGATCCTCAATGGGCAGGGCGCAGCCTTTGTGGCGGGCTGCTCGGTTGCGGGTAAGGTCAGCGGTATTGCCAACATTGCCATTACTTCCTATTCGTCAGCCGCCACAGTATTTGCAGGGCAGAATATGGGAGCTGAAAATTACCGCCGCCTGCGCAAGGGTGCCTGGCAGATACCGCTGTTTTCCGGTGCGGTCACATTGATTGGCGGCCTGGTTGTAACAGCCTGCTGCCGTCCACTGCTGGCGCTGTTTACTAAGGACACTGCTGTGTTGGATTTTGCGCAACGTTATATTTATATCGTACTGCCATTCACATGGGCTTATGCCGTGTTCAACGGTATCATGTGCTTTGTCAATGGCATTGGGGAAATACGCTATCCGACTGTCGTGAACATTCTGCTGCTATGGGTCGTGCGCATCCCTGCAGCATATCTGTTGGCATGGACCGGACATGGGGATTACGCTATGATCAGCGTATCGCTGAGTTTTGTGACAGGTATGGTAGCCATGTTGCTTTATTTCCGAACCCACCGCTGGCGCGATTTATGCGCTCTGGCCGAAAGGCAGGAGAATTTATGAAATTATTGAAACAGCTTGCGAACCCGCCCAAAGAATTTACCGCCATCCCGTTTTGGTTTTTGAACGGGGATTTGACCGATGCCGAGCTGCGCCGTCAGCTGGCGGACTTTGCTGACCACGGCATTTACGGCGTTGTGCTGCACCCCCGCATGGGGCTGGCTGCCCGCATAAAGTATCTGGGCAGCACCTATTTTCACTATATCCGCACGGCTGTCGAAACTGCCGCCGCGCTGAATATGAAAATCGTTTTGTATGACGAGGGAATGTACCCCTCCGGCTCGGCGTGCGGGCTGGTTGTAAAGAATCACCCCGAACTGGCCAGTGAGGGTCTTGCCTTGGTGGAAACTGTTCTCCGCGGCGATGAGGTGCTTGCCGAAACCGCAAACGGCGCGCTGGTCGTGCGCAAAAGCGGCGGCACGATGCGCGGGCTGCACTGGGGCGAGGATGACGGCGAGAAAAACGCCCCCCAAACCGCGGATATTCTGAACCCTGCAGCTGTCAACCGCTTTATGGAACTGACCCACGAAGCCTACTATCGGGAACTGAAAGAGTATTTCGGAACTACGATCATCGGATTTTTCACCGATGAACCCAGCATTTTGGGACGCAACGTCAGCGGTATGTTCCCGTGGACGCACGGCATTGCCGAAATTTTCTGCCGCGCGGGCGGGGATGCCTCCAACCTCGCCGCCCTGTTTGACGGCAGGGAAAACGACGATACAAGGTTGTATCACAAGCTGCTTTTGCAGCGCGAGGGCGAGGTCTACTACGGCAGTCTTTCCCGCTGGTGCGAGGCGCACGGCATCGGTCTGATGGGACACCCCCACCAGAGCGATGATATAGAAGTAGAAAAATACTTTGCCGTGCCCGGGCAGGATCTGGTGCTGCGCTGGCTTGCCCCCGAAAAGGACGGCTTGGCGGGTATGGATTCCACCATGGGCAAGTGCAGCGCCGATGCCGCGCGGCTGATGCACCGCCGCCGCAACTCCAACGAGTGCTTTGGCGCCTGCAACAAGGACGACAACCCGTGGCAGCTTTCGGGCGGGGACATCAAATGGTACACCGACTGGCTGGCAGTGCGCGGGGTCAACCTGTTTATTCCGCACGCCTTTTATTACAGCATCCGCGGCAAGCGCAAGGACGAGCGCCCGCCCGATGTCGGTCCCCACAGCATCTGGTGGGCGCATTACGATGCGTGGAGCACCTACTGGCGGCGGCTGTCCTGGCTGATGACCGACATCGACCTGCACGCGGAGGTTGCCGTGCTTTGCCGCAACCGCGACCTTTGCCCCGACACCGTGCGCCCACTGTTTGAACGGCAGATCGGTTTTCAGTACATTCCCGAAAGCTATTTCCCCGCCTGTACGGTCGAGGACGGCGCGCTTTGCTTACACGGACACCGCTACACCGCCGTGCTGGGAGATAAGGCGCTGTTCCCGGACGCTGCGCATCCGGAGGTCTCGGCGCTCGAGCCGGATTGCCGCTGCGACCCGCCGCAGCCCATGCTGCGCTGCGCCTCTTTTAATAAGGAAGGGCGCGCCTGCTGGCTGCTGGTCAACGAGGGCAACGCCCCCATCCGGACACAGCTGACCCTGCCGGTGGACGCCCCGCTTTGCCGGTACGATCTGTGGAACGGCCAGCCCTGCGCCTGCCCTGCCGAGCATACCGCCAAGGGAACCTGCCTGCCGCTGGAGCTGCCCACGCGCGGCAGCCTGCTGCTGTTCACCTGTACGGGTGCGGAATATGCAGAACTGCCGACAGCCTGCGCTGCCTATAAGCTGCCTTGCCCAAAGTTTGAATTTGTGTGCTGTGACCCTGTATCGGCACAGAAAACCTACAAGGCGCAGCTTACGGTCACGCAGGCGCAGCTTGCCAAACGTCATTTGCAGCTGACTGTATCCGCCGAGGAAATGGCTGAACTGACGGTCAATGGCAAATCGGCAGGAGTGGCTTTCTGGTCGCCGCAGACCTTTGAACTGGACAATTTACTGCAAGCAGGTGAAAACGAGCTCGTCTTGACCGTTACCGGCAACATGGCTAACCTGCACGGAAAACACCCCGTGCCCTATGGGCTGAAGTAATCCCTTTGCCGCCTGATACTGTGCAAAATGCACAATATCAGGCGGCGTTTTTTGTGCAGTAGGATTCTAAATCTTTGATATTTTCCGAAATTCTTGTTATATACGCGGGAACCCGTTCAATTTTATAATAGAATCAGATTCTGAAAAGACAGAAATTTCAAAAAGTGAGGAATGAGCATGAAACGTATTTTCAGTCTGTTACTCGCATGGGTCATGATATGCGGCATCATACCGCTGTCTGCCTTTGCGGACGACATGGACGGAACTGCCACAGCGTCACCCATCACAAGTGTGGTTGATTCAGAAAATCGCACTGTGACGTGGAACTTTGCGGAAACCATCCCTGAAGCAGAGAAGACTGTCTATGACGCGGCGAACGAGTACGCGGCATTGCGCGTCGGTCTCGGCTCTGTAGAAGACAAACTCACAGCGTCCGGTATCAGCTTTAGCGGCGCAGGGTGTCTGGAACCTGACGGTACAACAAACCCCAATGCATCGGCAAGCGGGCGGTATATCCTGCTGCGGACGACCTACGACGGTACCGTGTCCTTTGATGCCTTGTTCGGGGACACAAACGCGCGACGCTCCAAGCGTGTATATATGCTGGATATGGGCGAGGTCAGCAATTTTGATGATGTGGACCTTACCCGCATAAAAAAAGACGGCAATGTGCTTGTTACCGCAACCAACCAGAGCGTTGCACAGCAGGCATCATTCCGCACACAGGCAAACCATGTGTATTCTCTGGTAACTTACAATGTATCTTCCTCCGAACTGACCAATTTTGTGTATGTTTGGGATGAGCAGCCGGAATCCGGTGACAATACAGGCGGTTCCGAGGGCAGCGGTTCCGAGGGCAGCGGCTCTGAGGGCAGCGGTTCCGAGGGCGGCGGCTCCGAGGGCAGTGCGCCGTCGGAGTCCCCCTCTGACACAAAGGCAACCTTTTCCTTTGAGGGAGAGGACGCCCTTGCGGGTTGGACAGTGACCGATGGCGAACTTTGCGCAGAAGGCTATGACAGCGCTCAGGGACTGCTTATACGCAGCGGGTCTGCATCTGTTACCGTTACCGATATTCCTCAAGGCAGCTATACAGTCAGCCTGTGGCTCAAAGGCAGTGCGGGCAGTGCCCGACTGGAGGTTTCCAGCACGGGCGGTCCGGATTCTGTGCTGAAACTGAGCGAGGACAAAGATATTCAGGCTTCCGCATGGACACAGGCTGCACATCGCAATGTGTTGGTCTATAACGGGCAGATGACCGTCAGCATTACCAACGCAGCGGGCTTGTACATTGATAAAATGGAAATCACATTGGACAGCGCTGATGAAAACACCGTGACCAACTGGAATTTTGAGGACGAACTTTCCGGATGGCGCACCGATGGCAGCGTTGACGTGACCGACCAAGCGGATACCGGCAGTAAAGCAGCGCGTCTGGGAGATCAGGCACGACTTTATCAGACGATTTCTGTTGAGCCGGACACCGATTATATTGCTACCGCGCGCGTAAAAGTAGACCGCGAAGACACTTTTTCTTCGGAGCTGCAGTATTCCCTGGACGGAACCACAAAACTGGGCATGATGGTCACACGCCAGTCCATCGGGAACAGAATCAATCTCGGCGTTATGGATGCGGACTCTGTTGTGCTGCGTCAGGCGCCGGCATCGACAGCGGATTATACGCTGTTGACGATTGCCTTTCACACCGGAAAAAATCAGACGCAGGCGGTTATCTATCTTAACACACAATACGATGATGCTTACAAAGAATCCGTAACCGTCTATGAAAACACAAGCGGTACTTATCCCAATGGGTATCAGAAGCCGGATCCGACGAATACAAACAATACCCATGTTGCCGATGATTGGACCGGCAACGGCACGGATTTTGCTTATGTAGACAATATTGACCTATTCAAGGTTGATAACACCTACATCAAGGGTGCCGATATGGCGTTTTTGCAGGTCATTGAGGATTGCGGCGGCAAATACTTTGCCAACGGTGTACAGCAGGATGCTTTGCGGATCCTTTCCAACCATGGTGTGAACTCGGTCATGTCCATGATTTTTGTCCACTCGGGTAATGATATATACGACTGGAATTCGCTTACACCTCTTTCCGCCAGTGTTGCCGGCTATGCGGGCGAAACCGTTTCCGGACGCCAGCAGGTGTATGACTATTTTGATGAAACGCATATCACGGCGCTGGCTTTACGCTGTCAGGCTCTTGGTATGAGTTTTGCTCCCAGTTTCCATTACAGCGATACATGGATCAGCGCCGCCAAAGCACATATGCCGCTGGATTGGATTGAGGAGGACTACGAGGGAAATCTCTCCAACCCCGATATGTCCATGCTGGAAACAGCTGTGTATAACTATGTACATGATTTTCTTTCCGACATGAAGAAGTCAGGGGTCAAAAACCTTGCCTTTGTAAAGGACGGCAATGAGCAGGACGGCGGGCTTGTATTTCCTGTGGGCAGCGGCGCGAATCAGGCAGCTATTATTACAGCATCTTCCAAAGCGGTGCAAGAGGTGTATCCCGGTGTGTTGAATATCATTCACACCAATACCGGCTATGACACAACGCAGCTTACTTCCTTTTTTGGCGCATTGCTGGACAAGGGTGCTGATTTTGACGGCATGGGCTTTTCCCTGTACGCCGGGCGGGATATCAACAGCCAGCTCAAAATGATGAAAGCAGCCTCAGGCAATGACACCCTAAAGCGGTATGATTATATCAAAGTAGAGACCGGCGTTTCCTTTACCAAAAGCACCATCGTCGGCGATGCCGGCGGTATAACCAACAACTATTATGATGTAAGTCCCACGGGGCAATACAACTATCTGTTGGATTATATGCAGGCACCGCTGGATATGCCGAACCCCTACGGTGTGCAGCGCGGCTTCTATTTCTGGGATGCAGAGGGTATTGCCGTCTACGGTGCGGGGCATAAGCAGGGTGAGGCAATCTCCGGCACGGTCAGAACGCTTTTTAATAACGGAACAACATCCATTCACGAAATGGGCTGTAATCAGGACGGGAAAATGGGCGATATGACCTTGGGCATGTACGCTTATTTGCACCGCGGCAAGGAAAAGGCAGTTTCTGCCGATGTGTATACCCCGTTGAAATCGCAGGCATCGACGTATACAGTGAGCGAACCAACAGCCATCACTACCGAGAATACGGCACTTGCCATGAAAGCGGGGGAGAGGCAACGTCTTTCTGTGACGATTTCTCCCGCAGATGCGCTCTTGACAGATTACGGCGTCAACTATACTTCTTCCGACAGTAATGTAGCAGAGGTGTCCCAGCAGGGAATCGTCAGTGCAGTTGCACCCGGAACAGCAACAATTACTGCGGCAATCGGAACTGTGCAGACATCTGTAACCGTGACAGTCACGGAGGCAACTGCTGTACAGGAACTTGCGATTTCTTATCAAATCGTCCGCGATGGGGAAACCGTAACAACCGGAACCATTACGCAGGATGCTGAAATATCGGCGTTGCCCTATGATAAAATCAAATTAACGCCCACATTGAATGATGATGCAACAGACCGCGAAATTGTCTTTACGATGGATAATGATTCCGTGTCAAGTGGTTTGGCTGAATGGTACGGCACGACATGGCAGACAAATGCCAAAGAAATGCGCACACAGGATATAACCTACTCCACTGTGAATAAAAATGCCATTGTCCAGTTGAACCCCCGCAGGGGCGGTACAGTCACTGTTTCGGCAACGGCGGCGGGTACGTCGCTGCACTTCACGGTCAACATTACCGAAATACCTGTTACCTCTATTGTTATTGGCGGCGAGGACACTGTGCAGGCAGGAAAGACCCTGCAACTATCCGCAGCTGTGCAACCGGCCAACGCAACACTCAACAAAGTTATCTGGAGCAGCTCGGATACGTCTGTCGCAACGGTTGACGATAACGGGCTTGTCACTGCACTTCAGCCGGGCACATTTACAGTTACAGCAAAATCTTATTCCTACCCGGATGTAACGACCAGCAAAGAAATCACGGCAACAGAAGTGAAAGCGCAGGAAATCCTCCTCTCACGTAGTACAGCAACGGTGCAGGTCGGCAAAACGCTTGCTCTTTCGGCAACAATTTTGCCTGCCAATACAGTGGATAAGACCGTGACATGGTCAAGCAGCAGCAACGCGGCTGCGGTGGATGAAAACGGAACCGTAACCGGCACATCTGTGGGAACGGCTACCATCGTAGCCACGGCGAACAGCAACCCGAGTATAACTGCGGTTTGCACAGTTACCGTACAGGCAGAGGCTATTGCCGCAGACGATCTGACCTTGTCTGAACACAAAGTATGGCTGAAGTCCAGCTACTTCTCACCATCGGCAGACGGAAAAGCGGAAAATGAGCCGACTTATCAGTTGCGCGCTGCTTTTGCGCCTGAGAATGCCACGGAGACCGAACTTGTATGGTCCAGCGATAACGAAGCGGTTGCAACAGTCGACGAAAACGGTGTGGTTACGGCACATAAAGGCGGCGTTGCAACGATAACCGCAGCAACACCTGACGGGCGCCTGACAGATGCTGCTGTGGTATATGTCCCAACCGTTAGTGAAGGCTGGGAAAACTTTGACAGCGGTACAGCGGGTGGATTTACGGCTGGAAACACCTTTACAGGTACTGTTGTTGAAAATGCCATCGATGGTCAATCCCTGCAGGTCAGTGTCAATGGAAAAAAAGGCAGCAATAAAACCATACGGCGGTATAGCTTTACCCCTGTGGCAGGTGAAACCGTAGCGGTAGATTTCACATGGAATGTAGGCCACTTTACAGCGGATAGTCAAAAACGTGGTGCGCATCTTTCGATTGAGGATGAAAAGGGAAACGCCTATCTTGCGTTGGCATCCTTCCCCACAAATGGGGCGCAGCAGGCCGAAATGGTCTACTACTATAAAAATGATTCTACGGCATTCACGACCGGTACGACAATCCCTAACTATATTCATGGCGGAACAAATTCCAGCATTGCAAATTATTCTGACTGTGTCAATGTAGGACAGGGAATCCTTACCGGAGCAGACCAGACTTATAACATTCATTTGGAATTGGATTTTGTCAATCGAACCATTTCCTTTACGGTGACCGATGTGACCAACCCCGCGATTACTGCAACGGTTTCCGGCTTGACGATGGATGAAACGGTTGCGTATACGGATAGCGTAGGTGCCATTGCATTTTCGCACTATTTCAAATCGCCGGCTTCGTGGACAACGCAGATTGATGATTTGGGGGTATACAGCACAACCGTTTCCCCGGAAACGATGACTTACACGGTGGACTGCGTAAATCTGAATAAAACCTCCGGCATCAAGCTGGTTCCGGTACAGGGCGCATTGAGTTCCACTGCGAAAATCAACCCGTCTATTCAGCCGAGCGCAGCGTCGCAGGAGGTGGTCTACACGGTCAGCGGCGATGCGGCAGGCTGGCTGACGATTTCTGAAAACGGCACCGTGGAAATTCGTCCCGACAAATTTGTGGCATACGAAAACGCCACTAAGATGGGCAATGTTACAGGAACCATCCGCGCAGCGTCCAAAGTAAATCCGAGTATATACAAGGAAATCCCGATTCTCATCGGAAAACCGAACACCAACGAACGCATCACCTTGTATGCAGACGGCGAAGCCTATGCAGAAGCTGTTCTGGATCGCACGGTCGGTCAGGATGTTCAGCTAAGCTATGAGGCAACCGGCGGCGACGGTAACTCGGACATTTATACGGCAAAGTGGACGGTTGTGTCCGGCAATGCAGAAATCACAGGCGATGTGCTGAAGGTCGCTTCTGCCGGCAACGTAACCGTACAGTTGGAAATTGACCTGTTCCGTGGGATGCTGACTAAAACCATGTACCTGAACTTTGAGGATCCTGTTGAAACCGACCCCGGCGTCAATCCGGACACGCCATCCGGCGGAAACGAAACGAAAGACGATGAATCTGCCGACAACGGAAAAGATAATACGGGTAATTCCGGCGGCGAGTCCAAAGATGAATCCGAGAGTGGGGCATCCCCTGACAATGTCGAAAAGCCATCGTCAGGCACAAGCTCCGATAAGTTGGAGAGCAGTGGAACAGAAAGTGCTGAAAAAGAAACGACCAGTGGTTCTGCAAGTAGCACTACAACAGGTGAGGTGCAAGATACAGTCGGCAGTTCGTCAAACAGCACTGCAACGATTTCTGATGAAAGCACAACTTCAATTCCGATGACAGGGGATGCATTCCCATATGGATTTTGCCTAATCCTTATGTTAATTTCTGGAGGTATTTTAACCGTCGCAGCCTATAAGAATAGAAAAAAGTAAAATTTCATAGGAACTGTCAGTAACAAGGCTCTGCAGCAGTTGATAAGGACTGCTGCAGAGCTTGTATATATTATGTCAGAACTGAATTGGTGTGCAACAAGTGAAATTCCTGTTTATTGAAAAAACAGCATACTATCTGCTCGGATTCCATTAACATAAGTTTCTAAATGCAGGTGACTTCCTGTTGCCCTTCTTGTATGCCCGACATAACCAATGACCTCTCCCGCCTGCACCTGCTGACCGGTGGTGACGCAGATGGACGAACAGTGGGCGTACAGTGTTTCCAGTCCGCCGCCGTGGTCGATTTGGATGTAGTAGCCGTAGCTGCCGCCCCAACTGTCAAGACCGTTGGCAACGGTGACGATGCCGTCTGCGGCGGCGAGGATCGGCGTACCCTCGACACAGGCAATGTCGGTGCCGGTGTGGGAGCTGACTTCGCCGGTGATGGGATCCACTCGGTGTCCAAATTGAGAAGTAATCGTACCCGCAACCGGCAGCGGCCATTGCAGGGTGCCTGTCGGAGTGCGGGTGCTGTCCGGGTTCATAAGTTCTCCACCGCCCTGTGCAAAACCGCCGAGCAGCTCTGCCCACAGTTCCTCATACTGCGGGTCTTGCAGGAGTTGCAGGTAGGTGTTTTGTCGGGTGGTGAAATGATAATCTGCCGCCATCTCGTCAGGCGTTTTGTGGGTAAGCTCTATTATAAGGACAGTTTCGGTGATTTCTGCGGTAGTCGGGTTGCCGTCCTCATCGGTAGTGTCTATGGTAGTCGTCTCCGGGTGGGTGGAATAGTCCACTGCATTCATTGCCCACATAGTTTCCCGCAGTTTATCCACCTGTTCCTCTGTCAGTGCCGCCACTGGGGAGCCCTGCTCATCACCTGAAACATACGAAGAAAAGACCGCCAAGACATCCTGCCAACGGATGAAGTACACATCATCGTTGGCCGTAATGTCTTGGCGGTCATGTTGTACAGTATCAGAGATTTCTTCCAGCTTGTCGCGGTATTCTTCTGTCAGTGTTTCTACCGCCTGTTGCACGGTAATTGTATTTGCACTGGACGCGTTGGCGGCAAAGAAGATGCCGTAAGCCGAGCCGGACACAAAGGCCACAAGGCTGATGACAATAATAATGCTGAGTGCCACGCTGATGCCGGTGGCGGCGGCCATGACAAGGCTGTGCAGGCTGGCAAGAAAGTGACGGATAGCCGAACGCACCGCCGCAGCCGTCTTGCGGGTGCTGCTGGCAGCTTTCTGGATAGCAAGCTGTACTTGGCGGGTGCGGGTATGCATTTGTGCTTGGGTTGTTACGCTCCGCACAGTTTCATTTGCGGCAGTACGCAGTTGGCGCTGACTTTGGGTCACACCGCGAATATCGCGCGGCGCGGTTTTGGCGGTGACGACTTTTTCTTTTGCCCGCTGGCGGGGCAAATCTGCCCCACGGCGCGGGCGTTGCGCCGCATCGGGCAGCGTGCCGTACTCGGCTTGTTTCGGGCCGACACCGCGCTCACTGGCGGTGTGGACGCGGGTGGCCTCGACCGATTCTGCGGCG
>ERZ1034962.249-NODE-249-length-29863-cov-23.779355_pt1 | contig 29863 bp, 25 predicted proteins | sample MGYA00520696_ERZ1034962 | MGnify/ENA primary metagenome ERZ1034962 (study PRJEB33766, sample SAMN09781770) | gut metagenome | biome: gut microbiome | host: Homo sapiens | place: Madagascar | study: EMG produced TPA metagenomics assembly of the PRJNA485056 data...
TCTACTGCGTGAAGGTGATTATCCACCCATTTGATCAGCAGCTCCAGCGCCACCAGGTTATGCCCGCCCTCAGGGACGATCAGGTCGGCTTTGCGCTTGCTCGGCTCGACGAACTGCTCGTGCATCGGTTTGACAGTGGTCAGGTACTGGTTGACAACGCTGTCCAGCGTGCGCCCGCGCTCCTTGACGTCGCGGACGATGCGGCGCAGGATGCGCACATCGGCGTCGGTGTCCACAAAGACCTTCATGTCCATTAAGTCGCACAGCTCGGGGGAGTCAAAAATCAGGATCCCCTCCACGATAATGACCGGCGCGGGCTGTACGGTCACGGTCTTGTCGCTGCGGTTGTGGATGGTGTAGTCGTAGACCGGCACCTGTACGGGGTGACCCGCGCGCAGCTCCCGCAGGTGGGCGACCATCAGCGGCGTGTCAAAGCTGTCCGGGTGGTCGTAGTTGAGCTTGCAGCGCTCCTCGTAGGGCAGCTCGTCGTGGCGCTTGTAGTAGCTGTCGTGGTTGAGAACGCTGACCTCGTTCGCACCAAAATGGTCCCGCAGCTTTTCGGTCAGGGTGGTCTTGCCGCTGCCGGTGCCGCCCGCGATGCCGATAATGATGGTTTTCATGTTCATAGCTCCTTATACATCCAATTTGATCTCGCGCCCCGTCGGCTGATACGCGCGGTATTTGACGCCGGTCATGTTGAACATGCGGCGGCTGGCGATGCTGGCATGGGTGTCGTGGTATTTGTCCGATAGATAGATCAGTTCTTTGATGCCGCTCTGGATGATGGCCTTGGCACATTCATTGCAGGGGAAAAGAGTCACATACATCCGGGAGCCGCGCAGATCATGGTTCGGGCTGTTCAGGATAGCGTTCAGCTCCGAGTGGCAGACATACATATATTTTGTGTCAAGGTCGCTGCCTTCGCGCTCCCAGGGCATATCGTCGTCATTGCAGCCGATGGGCATGCCGTTGTAGCCCAGGGACAAAATTTTGTTTTCCGGGCTGACGATGCAGGCACCGACCTGGCTGTTATTGTCTTTGGACCGCATGGCCGAGAGCAGGGCAATGCCCATAAAGTATTCATCCCAGCTGATGTAATCCTGACGTTTCATAGGTACACCGTCCTTTATTTTTTTACTCTATTATACTGTGCCGCCGTGCGCCGCGCAAGATGCTGTATGCAAATATTTGCGCCGTGTGGCCTCGCCGCCGCGCAGATGACGCTCGGCCTTGTTCTTCTGTACGACGGCCTGCACCTCGGCCCAAAGGCCCGGGTTCTGGCGGCGCAGGCGGTGCTGGTCCTTCCAGATCGTGGATTTGCTCACGCCGAATACGGCAGCCGCCGCGCGCACGGTAGCACCGCTTTCCACAATATACCGTCCCACCGCCGCGGCGCGCTCCTCAGGGTCGCCCTTCATAGCCTGACCTCCTCGCATAGAATTTCCTGTCAAATCCTATGTGAAGGAGGGCGGGAGTATGCTACTTTATCTTATACACGCGGCACGCCGCATTTTCATACCATACGTCATACCTTGCCGCATACCAGCTCTCATCCGCCGCAAATTTCGCGTACACACTGCTGTCAAACACGGCGTACCCGATGCCCCACGCGGCCAGCGTGTCCTCGTCCGGCGTCTCATACAGCGCCCGCATGGCGTTGTACTCGGCAGAATAGTCCATGCCGTGGTAGTAGACATAGCTGCCCGACCCGCAGAGTATTCGCCGCCCGGCCAGCGCGAACACCGGTGTTAAATGGCTGTCACTCGTCAAAAACAACGCGTCGCTCCCGGCGTTTTCGTCGATGTGATCCGCCAGCGCCATATCGTCCGCGCTCCAATGCCGGTAGTCGCTGAGCGCCTCGCGGCCTACGGTCAGCACACTGCCGAACATGCCCGCAAAGCAGCATGCCGCCAGCCCCAGCGCCCGCCAGGGCAGGGCGCGCACCTCTGCAAAAATATCCACAAGCAGCTGTGCAGCCAAAATACAGCCCAGAATATGCCAGACATAGAGCAGCTTGTTGTTGTCGTAATTGTTCGGCTGGAACACGACGAACTCCGCCAGCGCCAGGATCGCCAGCCCGCCGCCGTACAGCCACCGCTGCTTTGGCTTGGCGCGGAGAAACGCAGGGATCAGCAAAAGATACACAAGGCCGATGTTTTTGATGTAGAACCAGAAATAGTTGTCCCGCAGCGTGCCGTCGTCCTGACCGTTGATCCAGTTGAAGTGCAGCCGCAGCATGTGCTGGCCGTCGAGGCTCTGCGCCAGCACCGTCGGCAGCATCTGGCACAGCCACGCCGCGCCGCAGACCGCCGCCAGCCCCAGCCAGGGCAGCAGCGTCTTTCGCCGCGGGCCCTGCGCCAGTGTGTAGACGCCGCCGACGAGGCAGAGCAGCACGAGCGCCAGCGCACTGTGGGTGTGCAGCAGCGGCAGGGGCAGCACCAGCGCAGCCAGCCACGGCCAGAGACGGCGCTCGCCCTCATAGCAGAACCGCCACAGAAGATAGACGGCGGGCAGCAGCACGCACCAGCCGAACAGCGTCGCCCGCTGGGGGATAAGCAGATCCACAATCGGATTGACCCACTCGATGTTTTTCTCCACAAAATTCGTCGGCGTTGTGTAAAACCCCGTGAAAATGCCCGCAAAGCTGTCGGCAGAACCGAGAAAGTACGCAAACCCAAGCCCGCTGCCCATAAAGAACAGGTAAAACGCCAGACACGCCTTGCCGACGCTGTCGGTCACGCGCCGCGCCAGCTGCCAGAACATGCCGTACACCGACAAAAACGCGGGCAGCATCGGCAGCAGATACGCCGTGCGCAGGTCGGCCCCCAGCACCACAAAAACGCTGGAGACCGTCTCGCACAAAAACGGATAGCCGAACCGGTGCGTGCCGCCCAGCAGGGGATAGCGGGGCAGAAATTCACCGCTCTGCGCGATATATTTGATGAACCCGAGGTGCATCGGCATATCGCCGTAGCAGCTCTGGCCCGTGTGGTACGCGCCGTCCACCAGATGCAGAACGTGGGTGTGCAGCAGATACAGCGTGATGAGCACTACCGGCAGCAGGCAGGCCCACAGAGCCCCGCTGTCGGGGTCCTTCGCCATGCCGCGCAGCCGCGTGCCGCGGTACAAAAGCGCTGCCCCGATGCCCGCCGCTGCCGCTGCCGCCAGCGTGACGGCGGGCAGTGTAAAGCCCAGTACCACCGCAAACAGTGCAGGCAGCACGGCCAGCAGCGACACGCCGAACCCGCAGCCCAGCGGCACGATCACCGCCGCCGACCCGTCCGGCACCGCCCGCCGGGCCAGCAGCAGACCGACGGAGAGAAACAGGAAAAGATAGAAAACGGAAAATAACATGAAGAACCTCATTCCGATGGAAACTATGTGGTTGCCGTCAACGGGCAGAGCCCCTCCGGCCATCGCTTCGCTCGACCACCTCCCCTGAAAGGGGAGGCTTCCTCGCGGGCAAAGCCCGCGCAAAAGGCTCCCCCACGCAGTGGGGAGCTGGCCGAGCCAGCGAGGCCTGAGGGGCTTTGCACGTTTCCGGCCACGTTCAACTTTCCTTTACACCCCCTCCAAATCAAACGGCGGTGTATACTCCTCCCGGGCACTGCTCTTTTCCTGCATATACCCGTCGGTCAGCCCCAGCCGCACGGCCTCGTCGATGACCAGCCGATACTCATAGGTCGTGATGCGCCGCCCGAGGCCGTGCTCTGCCGCCTTATAAAAGGGTGTAAACTGGCTCATTAAGCTGGGGATAAATTCTATGCCCGTTTCCTCCCGCAGCGCTGCCAGCCGCCGCAGCACGGCCTTGCTGTCTGCCACGTGGCCGGGCAGGGCCAGATGCCGCACAATGACGCCCTTCTGCAAATACCCGTCCGCGTCGTACACCGGTGCGCCGGTCTGCAAAAGCATCTGCCGCAGCGCTGCGTCCGCCACGGCAGGGTAGTCCCGCGCGGCGGAAAGCTCCGCTGCCAGCGCACCGTCCGCGTACTTGTAATCCGCCAGCCAGATGTCCACATACCCGGCCAGCGCCCTGACGGCCTCCACCGTCTCATACCCGCCCGTGTTGTAGACGACGGGCAGGGAAAAGCCCTGTGCCCGCGCGGCATCCAGCGCGGCAGTGACCCACGGCAGATACTGCGATGCTGTGACGAGGTTTACGTTTTTCGCCCCGCCGTTCTGCAAATTCATAAAAATCTCGGTCAGCCGCTCCACAGAAATCGCCTTGCCTACCTCGCCCTGACTGATCGGGTAATTCTGGCAATAGCAGCATTTCAGCGTGCAGCCGCTGAAAAATACCGTGCCGCTCCCGGTTTCGGCGTTCGGGTCGCCGCTCAGGCACGGCTCCTCCCAGTGGTGCAGGGCGGCGCGGGCCACGCGTAGGGTGTTGTCTGCCCCGCAAAAGCCGCGCAGCCCTGCGGCGCGGTCCGCCCCGCAGGCCCGGGGGCAAAGGGTGCAGTGATGGGGTATCTGCATGGTAAAATGCCTCTTTCACAAAATTTCTTGCTTTTAGTTTACCACAAACGGCGAAAGTGTGGTATACTGTATCTACCAATATTGCAAAATAAAGGAGAGTGCTTTTATGTCTACCCCTCATAACCGCGCTGAAAACGGCGATTTCGCCAAGACCGTCCTGATGCCCGGCGACCCGCTGCGCGCCAAATTCATTGCCGAGACCTTCCTCGAGGACCCGCGCCTTGTCACCGACGTCCGCGGCATGTACGGCTACACCGGCACCTATCAGGGCCGCCCCGTCAGCGTGATGGGCAGCGGCATGGGCATGCCGTCCATCGGCATCTATTCCTACGAGCTGTACACCCAGTACGGCGTCGAGAACATCATCCGCATCGGCTCCGCCGGCTCCTACACCGACAAGGCAAAACTGTTTGACGTGGTGCTGGCCACGGGTGCCTACTCCGAGAGCAACTACGCCGTGACCCAGAGCGGCGACACCGACGACATCCAGACGCCGAGCGCCGCGCTGAACGATGCCCTGCGCGCCAGCGCCAAGGCTGCCGGTATTCCGCTGATCGAGGGCAACATCCATTCCTCCGACGTGTTCTACCGCCAGCCCAGCGACGAGAAGCCGACCTACTGGGAAAAACTGCGCGACGAAAAGGGCTGCCTGGCCGTCGAGATGGAGAGCTTTGCGCTGTTCCACAACGCCAGGATCCTGGGCAAGCGCGCCGCCTGCCTGTTGACGATCTCCGACAGCTTTGTTTCGCCGGAGATCACGACTGCCGAGCAGCGCCAGACCAGCTTCACCGCCATGATGAAGGTCGCGCTGGGCGTTGACGCATTTCTGGAGAAGTGAGCATGGAAAAGGCTGAGATTCAGGCGCTCATCCGCGAGGCGTTCGCCGCGCAGAAGTTCGCCTATGTACCGTACTCCCACTTCCACGTGGGCGCGGCGCTGCGCGGCAAAAACGGACAGGTGTTCCGGGGCTGCAATATTGAGAACGCGAGCTACACCCCCACGAACTGCGCCGAGCGCACGGCTCTGTTCAAGGCCGTCAGCGAGGGCGTGCGCGAGTTTGACGCCATCGCCATCGTCGGCAGCAAGGTGGGGGAGACGAACACCCTCGTCACCGGCCCGTGCGGTGTCTGCCGTCAGGCGCTCTATGAGTTCGGCGGCCCCGAATTGACCGTCATCATGGCCAGGAGTGAGGACGATTACATCGTCACGATCCTCGGCGACCTGCTGCCCTACGGCTTCGGCCCGGCAAATCTGGAGTAAAATTACTCTCTTTGGCTCCCCTTGAGGGGAGCTCCCGCCGCAGCGGGTGAGGGGTGGCTGGGTGCCGCACGATTTTCGCGGAGTCTCCCGCCCACCTCTCCGGCCCTGCGGGGCCACCTCCCCTCAAGGGGAGGCTTTTTCAGAAAACCAAAGGAGTTCCCTTACCACATGAAGAAATTCTTAGCACTGCTTCTGACGCTGGCGCTGCTGGCAGGGCTGACCGCCTGCAAGGATACGGAGGCTGCCAGCACCGCGCAGGAGCAGCACACTGTAACCGCCCCGACGAACGACGCGACTTTTGTCTACCAGCCCGAGGACCCGGCGGCCACACTGCCCGGCGGAGAGTCCGTCGTGCTGGTGACCGGCCCCGACGGCACGGAATCCGGCGAGGATGCCATGCTGTGGCAGGGCATACAGACGTTCGCCAACACGTACGGCTATACCGCCGACGCCCAAACTGCCGCGGGCAACACCGCAGACGAGGCCGAGGCCGCCCTGCGCACTGCCGCCGAGAGCGGCGCAAAGCTCGTGGTCTGCCGCGGCGACACCATGGGCGCGGCGCTCTACCGTATGCAGGAAAACTACCCTGACGTCCACTACCTGCTGTTTGACAGCGAGCCCCACAGCGACGACTATAGCGCTTACAATACGGCCAGCCTTGTCCATTGCGTCCTCTTTCAGGAGGAACAGGCCGGGTATCTGGCCGGGTACGCCGCTGTGACCGATGGCTACACCACGCTCGGCTTCATCGGCGCACGGGAGATACCGGGCATTGTGCGGTACTGCACCGGCTTTCTGCAGGGCGCGGAGGCCGCTGCCGAGCTGCAGGGCGAGTATGTCACCCTGCAGACCTGGTTCACCGATACCTATGAGAATAACGATGCCGTTACCCAGCGGATGATCGACTGGTATAATAACGGTACGTCGCTTATTATGGTCAGCGGCGGCAACCTGTACGAGGGTGTGTCCGACGCCGTCAACCAGACCGGCGGCAAGGCGATCACGACGGATTACGACAACACAGAGCTGGGGGACCGCGTGCTGGGCAGCGCCATCAAGTGCTACAACGCTGCCGTGCAGCGTCAGCTGTACACCTTCTTTGCGGCGGGCACCTGGAATGGCCAGACCGGCGGCCAGACCGAGAAGGCCGGCTTCACGAACGGCGAAGTCGCGCTGGAGGCCGGGGCGCCCTGGCGGTTTGACAGCTTCACGCAGGACGACTACCGCACGCTGTATGAGGATCTGCGCACCAGCGTCCTGAAGGTGGATGCCTACTCGGATCTGGATACGCTGCCGGACACCCCGAACGTCACGGTGAACCGCCTGCTGTAACCCCCCGCTTGTCCCCCTCTGTGAGAGGGTTCCGCCCCTGCGGGGCACCTCCCTCGCCGAGGAAGGCAGGAGACTGCGCTTTGTTATGCTTTTGTAATGTTTTTTACGCCGTTTTGTCATTGAATTAACAGCGCAAATGCGGTATACTGAAAGCAAAGCGGCAGGGAACCGCCCTGCTGCGCAATTGAAAACAACCTAAGGAGATCAAAACCATGAAAAAGTTTCTCGCTTTTGTAATGGCTGCCAGCATGGCGCTCTCTCTGGCTGCCTGCGGCGGTTCTTCCGCCAGCACCGCCACGAGCACCACGACGGAGGCTACCTCTGAGGCTGCCGCTTCCACCTCCGGCAGCAAGACCGATGTCGCCTTTGTTACCGACGTCGGCAACATCGATGACCAGTCCTTCAACCAGTACACCTGGCAGGGCGTGCAGGATTTCTGCTCTGCAAACAGCCTGAACGCTAACTACTACCGTCCCACCGAGGACTCCGACGCCGCCCGTCTGGAGCAGATGGACAACGCTGTCAACGACGGTGCTAAGTCCATCGTCGTCGCTGGCTACCTGTTCGGCAATGCCATCGCCGAGGCTCAGGAGAAATACCCTGACGTGCAGTTCCTGGCTCTGGACGTTTCCGCCAGCGACCTGGGCGACAAGGCTCCCACCGCCAACACCGCTCTGATCACCTATAAAGAGGAGCAGGCCGGCTACCTGGCCGGTTATGCCGCTGTCTATGACGGCTACAAGGAGCTGGGCTTCCTGGGCGGCATGGCTGTCCCCGCAGTTATCCGCTACGGCTACGGCTTCGTGCAGGGCGCTGACGCCGCTGCCAAGGAGATCGGCGCTACGGATGTCAACATCAAGTACTGGTACTCCGGCGGCTTCGCAGCTACCGATGAGGTCAAGAACAAGATGGACGGCTGGTACTCCGAGGGTACCGAGGTCGTCTTTGCCTGCGGCGGTCCCGTCTGCCAGAGCTGCGACGCTGCTGCGCAGGCCAACGGCGGCAAGATGATCGGCGTTGACGTTGACCAGTCCGGCCAGTTCGACACGGTCGTCACCTCCGCTATGAAGGGCCTGGCCGAGTCCGTGAACGAGGCTCTGACCGATGCCATGAACAACGGCTGGAAGTTCAGCGAGACCTACTCCGGCAAGGAGACCAAGCTCGGCGCTGCCGAGAACTGCGTCGGTCTGCCGATGAGCACCTCCAAGTTCACCAAGTTCACCCAGGAGCAGTACGATTCCATGTACGCCTCCATCGTGGACGGCACCCTGGCCATCGACGACAGCTATGACGCCGATGTCAAGCCCGCGGTCACCACCATCACGGTTGACTACCAGAGCTGATAAGGCTTTAAAAGTATGATTTTTAACCACCCTGCGCACCTCGCGCAGGGTGGTTTTTGTTCTGTTTTGCCAAATTTCGGCTACTTTTTGTGCAGATTCTATTGTACATGGCACGATTTTTCTGTATAATATAGTATAAGAATTTGTGTACAAGCCCGTACACATTGAAAGGGGCGTGCAACGATTGGCAGATAATTATGTCATCGAAATGCTGCACATTACCAAGGAGTTCCCCGGCATCAAAGCCAACGACGACATCACCCTGCAGCTGCGCAAGGGTGAGATCCACGCCCTGCTGGGCGAAAACGGCGCCGGTAAATCCACCTTGATGAGTGTGCTGTTCGGTCTGTATCAGCCGGAGCAGGGTACGATACGGAAAAACGGACAGGAGGTCAAGATCAACAACCCGAACGATGCCAACGCACTGGGCATCGGCATGGTGCACCAGCATTTCAAGCTGGTGGAGTGCTTCACGGTGCTCGACAACATCATCCTGGGTGTTGAGGATACAAAGCACGGCTTTTTGCAGAAGGACGAGGCCCGCAAAAAGGTCATGGCCCTGAGCGAAAAGTACGGTCTGAAGGTCGACCCGGACGCGCTGGTCAGCGACATCTCCGTCGGCATGCAGCAGCGTGTCGAGATCCTGAAAATGCTCTACCGCGACAATGAAATTTTGATTTTCGACGAGCCCACGGCAGTTCTGACCCCGCAGGAAATCGACGAGCTCATGGACATCATGCGCGGCTTCAAGGCCGAGGGCAAGAGCATCCTGTTCATCACCCACAAGCTCAACGAGATCATGGCGGTCTCTGACCGCTGCTCTGTCCTGCGCAAGGGCAGGTATATCGGCACCGTTGACATCAAGGACACCACGAAAGAGGAACTGTCCAAGATGATGGTTGGCCGCGACGTGCAGTTTGCCGTCGATAAGAAGCCCTGCGAGGTCGGCAAGCCGATCCTGGAGGTCGAGAACCTCGTCGTGCCGAGCAAGGTCCACAAGAACAATGCCGTCCGCGGCGTCAGCTTCAACGTCCGCGCGGGCGAGATCGTCTGCGTTGCCGGTATCGACGGCAACGGCCAGAGCGAGCTGATCTACGGTATTACGGGCCTCGAAAAGCCCACGTCCGGCACCATCAGACTCGAGGGCAGGGACATCACGAATGCCCCCATCCGCGAGCGCAGCAAGGCCGGTATGAGCCACATTCCGGAGGACCGCCACAAGCACGGTCTGGTGCTGGATTACACGCTGGCCGACAACATGGTTTTGCAGCGTTACTGGCAGCCGGAGTTCCAGAACCACGGCTTTATTAAAAAGAACGCCGTATTGCAGTACGCCGAGCGCCTGATAAAGCAATACGATGTCCGCAGCGGCCAGGGCCCTGCGACGATTGCCCGCAGCATGTCCGGCGGCAACCAGCAGAAGGCTATCATCGCCCGCGAGGTCGATAAGGACCCGCAGCTGCTCGTTGCCGTGCAGCCCACCCGCGGCCTTGACGTCGGCGCGATCGAGTATATCCACAAGCAGATCGTGGCCGAGCGCGACAAGGGCCGTGCGGTCCTGCTCGTCAGCCTTGAGCTGGACGAGGTCATGAACCTGTCTGACCGCATCCTCGTGATTTACGAGGGGGAGATCGTCGGCGAATTCGACCCGAAAAAGACCACCGTCGAGGAACTGGGCCTGTATATGGCCGGTGCCAAAAAGCAAGGGGAGGCGAAAGCATGAGCAAACAGAATAAACAGCCGCTTCTGCAGCGTCCCGCCGTTGTAGGGGTCCTGGCCAGCCTTTTGTCTATCGTCGTCGGTCTGGTGCTGGGCTTTGTACTGCTGGTCCTGCTGAATCCCGGCGCCGCCGTGGGCGGCATGAGAGCTATGCTGGCCACCGGCTTTTCCAGCATGGACAAGCTCGGTAAGGTGCTGTACCAGGCGGCACCCCTGATGATGTGCGGCCTGTCCGTCGGCTTTGCGTTCAAGACGGGCCTGTTCAACATTGGTGCGTCCGGCCAGTACACGATGGGCGCTTTCTTCTCGCTGCTGTGCGCCATTCAATTCCAGCTGCCGTGGTACGTCTGCCTGCTGGCGGGCGCTGTCGGCGGTGCGATCTGGGGCGTTTTCCCGGGCCTGTTCAAGGCGTATTTCAACGTCAATGAGGTCATCACCGCCATCATGTTCAACTGGATCGGCATGTACCTCGTCAATCTGCTGCTGGCCAACATGCCCAATATGCTGGCCTCCGGCTGGGGCGCGTCTAACTCGGACCGCACCGCCGCGCTGAACGTTGCAAACCCCGGTGCAATCCTGCCCAGGGGGCCGTTTGCGGCACTGTTCGGCAACTCGAGCTGGATCAATATTTCCATCATCATCACGATTATTTTTGCCATCCTCGTCTGGGTCATCCTGCAAAAGACGACCTTCGGCTATGAGCTGAAGGCCTGCGGCCTGAGCCGCGACGCTGCCCAGTACGCGGGCATCAACTCCAAGCGCAACATCGTGCTGTCCATGGTCATCTCCGGCGCGCTGTCCGGCATCGGCGGCGGCATCTACTACCTGGCCGGTACGGGCCAATACGTGCTGGAAAAATCCATCCTCGGCATGGGCTTCAACGGCATCCCTGTCGCCCTGCTGGCCAGCTCCAACCCCATCGGCACGATTTTTGCGTCGCTCTTTATCAGCTATATCCAGGTCGGCGGTGCCGCCATGCAGCCCGCCTACTCGTCCGAGACCATTGACATCGTCATTGCCGTCATCATCTATCTGGCGGCCTTTGCCCTGCTGATGCGCGGCATCATTACCAAGGCGGTCTCCGGCCATAAGGGAAAGGAAGGTGCTGCAAAATGATGATCGCTGCCAACATTATCAGTATGACCATTTTGTTCGCAGTGCCGCTGCTGCTCGTCGCCATGGGCGGCATGTTCAGTGAGCATTCCGGCGTCATCAACATCGCACTTGAGGGCATGATGATCATTGGCGCGCTGTTCGCCTGCTTTACGCTGCAGGGCCTGGACCAGAGCGGCTTCGGTCCCGCACATCCGCAGCTGTCGATGTTCATTGCCATTCTGGTGGCGGGCGTCACCGGCACGATTTTTTCGCTGCTGCTGGGCTTTGCGGCCATCAACCTGAAGGCCGACCAGACCATCGGCGGCACGGCGCTGAACCAGTTCGCGCCCGCCTTCGCCGTCGTCATGACCTGGGCCATCCAGGGCCAGGGCCTGACCACGATCTTCATTCCCAACTGGGTGCGCATCACCCGCGATACCTTCGGCCTCGCCCCGGTGGACGGCCCCAGCTTCTGGAACAATCTGATTTTCAAGTATTTCTACCTGACGACCCCCGTTGCCATCGTCCTGTTCATCGCGGCCTACATCGTGATGTACAAGACCCGCTTCGGTCTGCGGCTGCGCGCCTGCGGTGAGCATCCCCAGGCGGCGGACTCTGTCGGCATCAACGTCTACAAGATGCGCTACGCCGGTGTGTTGATCTCCGGCTTCCTGGGCGGTGTCGGCGGCCTGGCCTACACGCTGGCAGCCGGCTCCGGCTTCAACTCCGACGTTGGCGGCTACGGCTTCCTGGCGCTGGCCGTTATGATCTTCGGCAACTGGAAGCCGCTGCCGATCCTCGGCGCGTCGCTGTTCTTCGCGCTGTTCAAGGTCATTGCTGCGCTGAACGCCACGCTGACCTTCCTGCCGAAGTTTGAGGGCGTCAAGGAAATTTCGAACTTCTACCAGATGCTGCCGTATATCGTCACGATGATCGTGCTGATCTTCACCTCCAAGAACTCCCAGGCCCCGAAGGCCGAGGGCATTCCCTACGACAAGGGCAGCCGTTAATCACAAATCACAGCAGGCCGCCCGGTATCCCAACCGGGCGGCCTGCCTTTTACAAGGAGAAAAACTATGCGAATGTACGATATTATCGCCAAGAAGCGCGACGGCGGTACGCTGAACCATGAAGAACTGTCCTTCGCCGTCAACGGCTATGTGGCAGGTGATGTGCCCGACTACCAGATGTCGGCGCTTCTCATGGCCATCTACCTGCGCGGCATGACTGACGAGGAGACCGCCATGCTGACCGACGTCATGGCCCACTCCGGCGACATGGTCGATCTGTCTGCCATCGCGGGCATCAAGGCCGACAAGCACTCCACCGGCGGCGTCGGTGACAAGACGACGCTGGTCATTGCGCCCATCGTGGCGGCCTGCGGTGTCAAGATCGCCAAGATGAGCGGGCGCGGCCTCGGCCACACGGGCGGCACGATTGACAAGATGGAGGCTGTCCCCGGCACCCGCACGAGCCTGACGCAGGAAGAATTTTTCAGGCAGGTCAACGAGATCGGCATTTCGGTCATCGGCCAAAGCGGCAAGATCGCCGTCGCAGACAAGAAGATGTACGCCCTGCGCGATGTGACCGCCACCGTCGGCTGCATCCCGCTGATCGCGTCCTCCATCATGTCCAAGAAGCTGGCCACCGGTTCGGACGCGATCCTGCTCGATGTCACGATGGGCGACGGCGCGTTCATGAAGGACCTGGACGGTGCGCTGGAGCTGGCCCGCCAGATGGTCGCCATCGGCACGGCGCATGGCCGCAAGGTCGCGGCGCTCATCACCGATATGGACAAGCCTCTCGGCCACAACATCGGCAATGCACTGGAGGTCGCCGAGAGCATGGCCGTCCTGCAGGGCAAGGGCCCCGCGGACCTGACCGAGGTCTGCCTGCAGCTGGCCGGCAACATGCTGGTGCTGGCGGGCAAGGGCGATATGCCTACCTGCCGTAAGCTGGCCGAGAGCGTCATTGCCGACGGCTCCGCGTTTGAAAAGTGCTGCCAGATGTTTGCCGCGCAGGGCGGCGACATCAGCGTACTGCGCGACGCCGACAAGTTCCAAAAGGCAAAGTACAGCTATGAGCTGACCGCCCCCGCCGACGGCTATATTTACAAAAACGACGTCGAGAAGATCGGCAACGCCAGCGTGCTGCTGGGCGCGGGCCGCATCAAGAAGGAGGACAGCATCGACTTTGCCGCGGGCATTACGATGCACAAAAAGCTGGGCGACTACGTCAAGGCAGGGGAGAGCATCTGCACATTCTATGCCGACGACGAGAGCCTGTTTGCCGCAGCCGAGGAAATGTACCGCGGCGGCCTTGTCATCCGCGATGAGCCGCCGACGCTTCCGCCCCTCGTCTACGCGCGCGTAACGAGTGATGGCGTGGAGCGGTTCTAAATTGAAACACCCGGGAGGGATTCAGCCCTCCCGGGCGCTTCATTTTTACGCACTGTTTGCTATGGAATAACGGTTCAGGTATCTGCCAACTCCACCACCAATTTGGATTCGGTGGCGGCAATGGCAAGCTGGAGCTTATTCTCTAAGTTCGTCTTTTGCAGCATATTGATGACGTGGAACTTCACGGTGGATGGCTCGATGCCGAGTTCTTTTGCAATCTCGTTATAGGACAGCCCGCGCACGAGACAGCGCAGAACCTTCATCTCGCCTTTGGTGAACTCGGCGCTCATGGCCGTGCCGATCTCCACGCTGGGCGGTGCATCGGGGAAGATATGCTCCCCCGCCATCGTGCGGCGCACGACCTCCATCAGGGTCCCTTCATCGCCGTCCTTATACCACAGGCTGTCCGCGCCCACGGCTTTTGCGCGTGCCAGGACCTGTGTGTCAATAAGCGAGGTCGCCACCACGATCTTGATTTCCGGATGCGCTTCTCGTATCTTTTTGGCGGCGGCCAAACCGTTTTCGCGGTGTTCGGTCTGCACATCCATCAGCACAAGGTCGATGTCCTCGGTATCGCACAGGATCGGTGCCTCTGCAGCGCCGGGGATAGATACGGCCAGTTGATACCCGTCCTCGTTCTGAATATAGCTTTCAAGCAGGCTCCGGACCAGCTTTTGGTCCTCAACGATCATAACGCGTATCATAAGTGCTCTCCTTATCGGGCAGGGTGACTTCCAGAACAAACACAGGCAGGGAGTGTACGGTTACCGTACCCCCTGCTTTTTCAATACGGCGGCGGAGCGAGGAAAGCCCGCCGCCTTCCTTTATCTCCGCCCTGGGCGGTGTGCCGTTGTTCGTGATGCAAAGATGCCATGCCTGTGACCGATGCTCGGAATCGGCGTACAATTCCGTGGCGCCCGCATGGCGCACACCGTTGGAGGTACATTCCCGCAGGATCAGTGCGTAGAGCTCGCGGGTGGCGCGTGCCGCAGGGTACGCACCGCGCAGCTGTACGGCCGCTCCCAGAACAGCCGCCCGCTTTTGCATACAGGTCAGCGGGTCCTCGGCAGCATCCTCCTGCCGGGCGCGGCACAGCAGGGAGATGGAGCTTTCCCACTGCGCGGCCTCGCTCTTGATCCGGGCAAGGTCATGCTCATGCCGCAGTGCGCGCCGTGCGGCAAGCAGGGTATGGCCGATATCGTCATGCACCCGCATCTTCATTTTCAGGATTTCTTCCTCCCGCACAATGTCGGGCATATTGTCATATAAGCGCTTTGCGCGGCGGTTCGCATCGGCAAGGCGCTCGTTTTCCTGCTGCAGCGCAGCGTGCAATGCAGCCAGACGGCTGACATCGGTGGCCATCACCTCGGTGTACGGTATGCCGTATTTGTCCTGAATAGGGCGCACCGCAAAATGGTACACCGTCCCGTCCGGGAATGCGTAGATGCGGGCGGCCTCATCGCGCAGCTGCACACCGCCGCCGGGACTGTGCAGCGCCTGCTCCAGATCCGTAAGGGTCTGCAGATCGCAGCCGCAGAGGACTGCGGCAATCTCCTGCATCCTGTGATTGATCAGACGCAGCAGACCGTTGCGGTCAAAGTAGCAGATGGCCGCCGGCAGCGTGTCAAAGCCTTCCTTGACAGCGTTGCGGGAGATCCGGAAAATCATAGGCTGCCTCCTTCTGCCGGAAACATCGTGAAATACAAAAGTCCGTCCTCATCCCGTTCAAGCTGCATCTGCGGCAGGCCGGGCAGGGCAGCGGGTGCATCGGTGCATTGAACGCTGCAGCGCAGTCCCCAGCCCTGCGCCGTATGCTCGGCGCAGAAAAGGATCTCCTGCAATCCCGGCAGGGTCGCTTCTATGATGGCTTCAAAGGCGTCATAGATCGCCACGGCGGACGCAGAGGGGATCTTTGCTGTGTCGGTGATCTGTACGGCGCAGCGTATATCACTCAGGCGCAGGCTCTCGGCTGATTCAAACAGGCTCAGCCGCAGCTCCGTGGTGTCGATATCCTCCGCCTTGTCGCAAACAAAAACAAGGTTGCTGCGCCGCTTGATATAGGTTCCCAAAATGACGATGTGCTTCAGCAGCCGGCGGGCGGTATCGACATCGTCCGTGGCCCTGAGCGCGATCAGATATTCCTGTATCCGTGCCAGCTGGCGGGCTGTAACGGTCTCGATTTTGTCATACAGCCGGTTCTGCTCGCTCAGCTTCAGCCATTGTGCCTTCTGGGCTGTTTCCGCCTGTATAATGTCCCCGATGTCATGCAATTCCTCCTGCGTGAGGCGCAGCTCCTCCAGCAGTGCCACCAATTCGGTGATGTCCTCCTGCCAGAAAACATACCCTTTCCGGATCGGGTGGCCGTGAAGCTGGGTCGTGGCGTCCAGCTGGACACTGCCGGTGAGCGCCTGACGCAGCTGCTCCTCGCGGAGCGGCGCTGCCTGCATCGAGCATTGCACAGGCACAAACGCCCGGTCTGTGATCAGTCCCTTGGCCATGGATACCTCAAACAGCGTGCCATACCCCATGTTGGATTGGATAAGCCCGCACCGGATGCACGCCTCAAAGGTCGCTGTAAAGGTCAGGCATTGCACCACGGTCATATCACCGGCAATCGCATGCATCCACGGCACATTCAAAATATGCTTGTACAGTAAAGCATAGAGGGTGGCAAAAAAAATCGGCACAAGCGGCAGCCAGAGGATGCGCTTTGTATGCGGAATACGGCAGCGCCGTACAAGGTACACCACCGTGAACACGGCACAGGAAAATATCCACAGCAGACAGAGGTAATATACGAACCGATAGGTGTAATCGGGGCTGCCCAGTACCTCCTGCCCGGGCGGGAACGCAAACGCAAGCTGATGGCAGTCGTTTGTCAGCACGAGGCTGAACAGCACCACAGGGAATACAAAAATCATGTACCGGTACTTGTACAGCGGGGCGGACTGCCCACGATCCAAAAAGAAAAGCGTATAAAGTGCAAGGGTCGGGATCAGCAGCATCGGGATATAGTATGCATACCACAATCGCCGCAGCATCTCCGGTGTCTGGGCAAAGTCATAGCGGATCAGGCGTATATCCAGCCAGAACAGCATCAGGGCGGCAGCGCCCAGCAGGCAGCGGCGGGTCTGTGCGTGCAGGATACGCCACCAGACCGATACCGCCCAGGAAAAGATCAGAATATTATACAGCACCGTGCGCAAAAAGCCGGAATACGGCATATAAAATGCCCGCATCAGGACAGCGCAGAGAATCACCCCTGCAACCGCAGCGGCTAAATACAGATTGCCAAGCCGTACCTTTGTCATAGCGTCTGTCCTTTCCCAAAAAGGGTATCGTGCTGCCTTTTCACACTATAATTATGACGCAATCCGCCTTATTTTGCAATAGTGCTGAAAAAAAGCAGTAAAAAGCGCAAAAAACTATCCAAATGGTGGGGGCAGAAATCGTCCGATTCCTGTATGATGAAGGTGACAAATCGTATTCTTTGCAGGGAAGGAGGGCTGCGCCGTGCGGAGGATCGTTTTGGACGCCCAATACTCTGTGATGACGAGCGCATTGACAATGGCACTGAAACACGGCAGACCGGATTTCCAGGTACAAAACGCCGGCCCTAAGACAAAGGATATTGTAAAGCTATGCCGTTCCTGCAGGGCAGATGTCCTGCTGCTGGAGGTCTGCCCGCATCCGCCGCGCACCCTGCAGGACAGACTGCTGCTGGCAAACGACCTGCGGGATGTATGCCCGCACTGCAAAACGGTACTGCTTGTGGATGAGGCCGAATATCCCGAGCTGGCCACCGCCGTGTGCCTGGCAAAAAAGGATCACATTGTCGATGATTTCGTCTACGCTTCCGTCTCGCCTGCCTATCTGAGCGCCATGATGGACACTTTATGACCAAAAGGAGGACAGCTATGAAAAAAGTACAACGAACGCTCGCTGCCGCATTGGCAGCCATGATGCTTATGGCTTTGGCCGGTTGCTCCAAAGGGGATGTAACCAAAGAGGTCAATTCCGGCTTATCCGACCTGAAAGCGCAGGCCGCCGAACCGGCTGTTGAACCCCAGACGGAGACCCCGGCAGAGCCCAAGACCGACGCGGCATCCGAGCCTGCATCCGAACCTGCATCGGAGCCTGCTGCAGAGCCGGAGCCGGAAGCCACCGCCGAACCGGCCCCCGCTTCCGCTCCTGCAGAAAATCCCGATTACCCGTCGGCTGCCGGCCTGAACACCCCGACCCTGGAGGCATTCGGCACGGACTTTACGCTGGTGCTCAACGTGACCTGCCCCGACAAGGGCTGGTACAAGTCCGCGACCAATTTCGGGGATTTCAAGCTGTTCCCGACCGATGACCCCAGCCATATCTTCTCCGGTGACCCGCGCATAATATTTGAGCTGCAAAGAGATCTGGACAGGATCAACTACTATTACGACAGCTTTGAAAACGTGGAGGAGCTTGCCCCGCGCACCATCGGCGGCGTGGAGATGGCCGGACGCACCTACAAAAACGTAGGTATGTGGTGGACCGAATACTACGGCGAAATGCCCACCGGCGGCTGGCTGGCCATCAGGATCTCCGGCGTGGACATTGACCCCGGCACCGAGGGCGACACCGTGCTGAACAGCGTTACCTTTGGCTAAACACAGGCAGTTTGCCGCACTCTCAACCGAAAGGCGGGTGAACCAACCATGAAAAAACGCTGTGCCGTACTATTGGCGGCGGCGATGCTGCTGTCTGCGGCAGGCTGCGCACAGGACAGCAAACAGCCCGAACCGACCGAACCGGCCGCAAGCGCAGTGAGCGAGACCTCCGTTGAAAATGTGGAAGCCGCGGAGGAGACCCCGCAAAAGCCGCAGTCCTCCCGCAGGCTTGATGATTCACGCATCTCTACGCTGTATGACGAGCGGTTTACCTACACCGACCCCTACGGCATCGAGGACACCTACTTTTACCAGGTGCCGCAGATCGACGACGACACCGAGGGCGCAAGGAACATCAACGAGATGATTGGCTACCGCTTCGGCTATCTGGTGGAGCGCGCGCTGGACGCCCGTTCCCGCAATGACTTTATCGACACAAGCTACATCATCTGGGTCAGCAACTGGGACGGTCCCCTGCTGAGCCTGCAAATCACCAGCTCTGACGCGATGTACAACCACGATGTGGGTTCGTACCATTACAATTTTGCCACCGGGCAGGAGCTTTCCAACCCGGAGATGCTGGCGCATCTGGGCTACACCGACGACGCCAAGGTGATGCACGCGCTGGAACGCGCAGTAGCGCAGCATTTTGACACCTACTACGGCTACATTGACCCCGACCAGACCGCCACGCTGTACATGATGCGCGCGCAGAGCCTGAGCAATCTGGACGGACTGTACAGCTACTATTCCCTGTATCCGAAATACAGCCACGGTTTTGTTGCCACGGTTCCGATGTACACCCCCGCCGGGTCGGGAATGTACTGGACGGATGTTCAGGTCGACCCCGACAAGCGCCAAGGCAGCGGCCAGATCCTGCACGGGCAGGATGAATGGTTCACCTGCGATGTAAGTGCCGACGGCGCTGTGACGGTGCGTGCCTTGACCGACTATGTTACCCCTGACGGCGCTATGACCTATCAGACCATGAAGGAATGGTACGAGTTGGGCGACAAGACCGAGTTTGCGGTCAGCGGCTGCTACAGCGACTATATAAAGATGCTGATGACCAGCATCGGGCAGGACTACGCCCCCTATGTTTTCCTTCTGACCGAGAACGGCAACGTCGAATACATTGATGTCATCAGCGGCGCACAGTGCGGCACGATGGTCAACGGCGGTCCGCTCTTCGGCATCAACGGCATTGTCCGGTTTGAAACCGGCACGGCCTACGATGCGGAGTACGGCGCCGAGTACACGACTGTGTACGGCGTTTCCCGCGATAATGAAAAATTCAACCTGATGGAGGCTGTCTGGAACACCGCCCCGCTGAGCATTCCGAACATGGTCGGCTCCTTTGTGAGTGAGGAGACCGGCACCTGGTTTGAAATCTGCGAGGATCAGCCGAACTTCTATACCGGCGCATACACCAACGGCCAGATGGTTCCGGCCACATGGGACAGCAGCATCTCCTACCTTGGTATGGATGACCGCGGCTGGATCTGCTCCGTTTCGCTGTTCCGTATGGATTCAGGGCGCACACAGCGCGAAACGCTGGCTATGATGCCCGCTGATTACGGCGGCGTCAATGTAATGCACATCGGTGGGGAATCCCTTCTGAACCTGCCGCAGCAGGAAGCTGTATGGTTTGAAATGACACAGGAATAAGCAAGGTTCTAAAATATTACTTTATAAAAGGAGGCAGACACTATGGCAACATGTACGCAATGTGGTGCCGAGTTAAAGCCCGGTACTAAATTCTGCGAGAATTGCGGTGCAAAAGTATCCGTACCGCAGCCCGCCGCACAGCCCGCAGCTGTGCCCCAGCCCCCGGTTCAGCCCACCCAGGCTGCACCTGCGCCCCCGCAGCCTGCACAGACGCCCCCGCAGCCGCAGGCAGGCGGCGGCAATCCCTATGCAGGCGGCGCACCTGCCGCCCCACAGCCCCAGACGAACGCAGCGAATCCTTACGCAGGCAATGCGCCCGGCACACCGCCGCAGACCGGCGCAGGCGCACCGCTTTACGCCAGAAACACACCCCCGCCTGCGTCCACACCGCCAGATGCTCCCCATGCTGTCACGCCGCCGCCACCCGGCGGCACGGGCGGCAACCCTTACTGCAATGTGGCCCCCGGCGGCAAGCCCAAGCGCCCCCGCGCACCAATGACCCCCAAGCGGATGATCCTGATCGCCATCCCGGTGATATTCCTGCTTATGATCATCGTAACAATGATCAGCGGCTCCATCCGCACCGGCAAGCCGAACGCCAGTGACCCGAATCAGGGCACCTGGGAAGCAGCCTACGCCGAGATCGGCGGCTCCGTGACGCAGGTCGAGGATGCCTTCGGCAGCGGGTTCCTGATGGACCTGAATGATAAGGGCAAGTGCGTTGTAACGGTGGACGGCACCAAGTCCTATGGCAAGTGGACGCTGAACGGCGGGGCCTTCCAGCTGGATTGCGGCGGCCTGAACTGCACCGGCACCCTGCAAGACGAGATCCTGACCCTGAACGATGTGCAGGGACAGGGCGTAACGCTCTACTTCGTCAAGTCCGGCAGCACCATGCAGCAGCCTCTGGACGGTGACAACATGACCCAGGGCACCACCGCAGGCAGCGATACCGATGTTGGCATCTATGTGCTGGAATCCGCCTCCGACAGCGAGTACACCCTCTCCAAGGAGGAGCTTGCCCTCGTCGATATGGAGGACTTCTACATTGAGCTGCGTGCGGACGGCACCGGCGAAACCTACATGGAGGATTTTGTCACCTTCCAATGGAAGGACGGCAACTTCTATGCGCTGACCGACCCCAATACCCCGGCCATGACCTACACCCGCGAGGGTGACCTGCTGACCATTGAGTTTGACGGTATGACCATGGTCTTTAAGCGCAGCGACACCAAGCCTGAAATCGACCCCGCTTTGCTGGACGGCGGTGATGACGAATATGACGGCCCGGATGAGCCTGACCCGCCCTACACCTACGATGACGGCAACACCTACGCTGATTTGGGCAACACCAACTGGTACGGCTGGTTCCGGATGGAAAACTACAAGAACGTACCGAACCGTGATTACTTTGACACCGACACCTACGATTGCTGGGGCTACATCGGTGAGAGCGAGGACGGCAGCCACTACTTTGAGGTTTACCGCGACGGTATGCCCGATGACCCGGTCATCACGATGTGGGTCAATGTCTATGATGACCATATCGAGCCTATCCTGGACGGCAACGATTGGGTGCTGGATCAGCATATTGACGACAGCGAAGCATACAACTTCAATATCTACCCGTACAACGACTGCATCTCGCTGTTCATGTATGACTACGAGGGCGACGACGGCACGGCCTGTGCGGTCAGCTTCTACATGAGACTGGACGGCACCGAGTGGAACGAGGAGCTCGAGGAGCTGCCGCCCCGCTATGAGGAGTACAAGGCCGCCCTGGCCAACAAATGACGACCTGATTTATCTGTAACAAAACGGGGCGGGTCCTGCCCGCCCCTGACATAGGAGGATCACTATGGGACTTATCAGAGCTGCAATGGGCGCTGCTGGCGGCGTTATGGCCGACCAGTGGAAGGAATACTTTTATTGTGAAGCCATGCCGGCTGACCTGTTGGCCACCCGCGGCTGGAAACGCCAGAGCGGACGCAGCGCCAACACAAAGGGCAGCGACAACATCATTACAAACGGCTCCATTGTGGCCGTTGCCGACGGTCAGTGCGCCATGATTGTGGAGCAGGGCAAGGTCGTGGATATGTGCGCCGAGCCGGGTGAGTACACCTACGACACCGGCAGCGCGCCGACGCTGTTCAGCGGCGACCTGTCCGACTCTATCGGCGCAGTGTTCCAGAACATCGGCAAGCGCTTTACCTTCGGCGGCGAGGCCCCGATGGATCAGCGCATCTATTACTTCAACACCAAGGAGCTGGTGGGCAACAAATACGGCACGCCCAGCCCGGTGCCCTTCCGCGTGGTGGATCAGCGCGCCGGCATCGACATCGACATTGCCATCCGCTGCTTCGGTGAGTACAGCTACCGCATCACCAACCCCATTTTGTTCTACACCAATGTCTGCGGCAATGTGGAGGAAGGCTACACCCGCGATGAAATCGACGGGCAGCTGAAATCCGAGCTGATGACCGCCCTGCAGCCCGCCTTTGCCAAGATCAGCGATATGGGCATCCGCTATTCCGCACTGCCCGGCCATACGATGGAGCTTGCCGAGGCCCTCAACGATGTACTGAGCGCCAAGTGGGGCAAGCTGCGCGGCATTGAGATCGTATCCTTCGGTGTTTCCAGCGTGAAGGCCAGCGAGGAAGACGAGCAGATGCTCAAGGAAATGCAGCGCAACGCAGCCTTTATGGACCCGACCCGCGCCGCTGCGCATCTTGTCGGCGCACAGGCCAGCGCTATGCAGACCGCAGCCGGCAATCAGGGCGCAGGCCCTGCCATGGCCTTTATGGGCATGAATATGGCCGGTGCAGCCGGCGGTATGAACGCCCAGAACCTGTACCAGATGGGCGCACAGCAGGCCGCCGCACAGCCCGGCCCGGCCCCGGCAGCTGCCCCCGCCGGGTGGACCTGCAGCTGCGGCCAGACCGGCAACACCGGCAAATTCTGCGCAAACTGCGGCAGCCCCAAGCCTGCCCCGGCTCCCGCAGCCGGCAGCTGGGTATGCAGCTGCGGCACCTCCAACACCGGTAAGTTCTGCAGCAACTGCGGCAGCCCCAAGCCCGCACCGGCCCCCGCCAAGTGCAGCCAGTGCGGCTGGACCCCGGATGACCCGGCCCATCCGCCCAAGTTCTGCCCGGAGTGCGGTAAGCCGTTTGGCCAGTGATGCGCAAAAAAATCGCTGCGGTGCTTTGCGCCGCAGCCGCTTTTCTGACAATGTCCGGCTGTAAAAAAGCGCCGCCCGGCACACTGACCGGTATCAGCATCAGTTATTCCGGTATGTGCTATGACGACACCTATGGGTTCAGCATAAGAAATGACCCGGCTGACGGCTGCCTTTTCAGCTGTAATTACAAGGAGGATGAATGGGTGGAGCTGGAAAATATCCCGGTTGAGGACACCCATTGGCAAGAGGCCCTGGCTCTGGCAGAAAAGCTGGGGCTGGAGAGCCTGCCGGACGAAAAGAAAAGACCTCCCGGCTTATTTATCACCGATGAAACGTTAGATAGCGTTTGCCTGATTTACAAGGCCCCGGATGACGAGATCGTCTACCGTTATCTGGATGCCGATGGCAATACGCGCAGCGCCCTGCGTGATTTTTTTGAGGCTCTGGCAGGGCAGCTGCAAACCGAAGGAAAGAGAGGTGACGCATAATGGCAACACAGCTTACCAACTACCAATGCCCTGCCTGTACCGGTCCGCTTCACTTTGACGGTGCCAGCGGAAAGCTGGTGTGTGACTTCTGCGGCAGCAGCTACGATACTGCTGAGATCGAAGCGCTCTATGCTGAAAAAGAAGCCGCTGCCGAAACCGCGGCACAAAACAAAGAAGCGCCCCCGCCCGACTCCGTCTGGAGCGAGAACGAAACCGCCGGGCTGCGCAGCTATTCCTGCCCGTCCTGCGGCGCAGAGCTGATCTGTGACGAGACGACTGCCGCGACAAGCTGCCCGTACTGCGGCAACCCAACGGTCATTGCGGGGCAGTTCAGCGGTATGCAGCGGCCCGAGCTTGTCCTGCCGTTTGTGCTGGATAAGAACGCCGCCAAGGCCGCGCTGAAAAAATACTATCGCGGGAAGAGGTTCCTGCCCAATGCGTTCTCCTCGCAGAACCATATCGAGGAGATCAAGGGCGTGTATGTCCCGTTCTGGCTGTTCGATGCCAACGCCTCCGGCTCGGGCCTATACGAAGCCACGACCAGCTCCAGCCACCGCAACGGCGATTACGTCATCACCACGACCAAGCACTATGATGTCCGCCGCGCCGGTACCACGCAGTTCATGGGCGTTCCGGTGGACGGCTCGACCAAGATGCCCAACGGCCACATGGATGCCATTGAGCCGTATGACTACCGCGCGTTCCAGCCGTTCTCGACAGCATTCCTGCCGGGCTATATGGCAGACAAATACGACGAGGACGCCGACACCTGCCAGGCCCGCGCCCACAGCCGGATGCAGAATTCGGTCAGCAGCGAGCTTTCGGCCAGCATTACCGGCTACAGCAGCGTAAGCACCCTGAGCGAGAATATCAGCATTGATTACACCGCCAAGCACTACGCGCTGCTGCCGGTCTGGATGCTGCACACCAAGTGGCAGGGCAAGGACTATCTGTTCGCCATGAACGGGCAGACCGGCAAGCTGGTGGGCGATCTGCCGGTTGATAAGCGAAAGGTGGCCGCCTGGTTTGCGGGCATCAGTGTTCCGCTGATGATCCTGCTTGCATTCCTGCTTTGAAAGGGGGAAACAGAGTATGAAAAAGAAACTGTTTTCTCTGCTTACGGCACTGGTGCTGTGCTTGCTCTGCGCCGTGCCGGCGTTTGCCGAAATGCCGCTGGTGATGGACACCTACGAGCTGTTCAAACCCGAAGTGACCGCTGAATTGGAGCAAAAGGCGCAGGATGCCAGTGCCGGACACGGTGTCAATGTCTACCTGCTGACGGTGGCTGACATCGGCGGCCAGAACGTGCGCGAGTTCGCCAAGGATTGGTACCGCGGCTATGACCTTGGCTACGGCGAGGGCAAAAGCGGCATTCTGTTCCTGATCGCGCTGGATTCCCGCGATTATGTTACCATCACCTACGGCGACGGCGTGACCGCCTTTACCGACTACCGCATCGCCCAGATCGAGGATAAGATCGTGCCGATGCTCTCGGACGGATCGTATTACAAGGCCTCCGACACCTACATAGAAATGTGCGCTGACACGCTTGATTTCTATGCCGACAAGGGCGCGCCGCTGGACAGCGGCAACGACCCCGCCAAGGGTTGGATCAAGTGGGTGTTTGTGTTTGTCATTCCGCTGGCTGTGGCGAGCATTGTCTGCGGCATCTTCTATGCGCAGATGAAAACTGCCAACGAGCAGACCCACGCCAACGCCTACATGCCCGCCGAGGGTCTGGCGCTGTCCGTGGTGGAGGACACCTACACCCACACCACCGAAACCGAGCGCTACGACCCCGTCAAGGACGACAGCAGTTCCAGCGGGTCGAGTACCGACAGCGACGGCTTCGGCGGCAGCTCGGGCGGAAAATTTTAAGAGTATCCGTTTTGACAACAGCGGCGGCTTTCTTTGCGAAAGCCGCCGCTGGCCTTTTATCGGAATTTTTCGTTATAACTTTGAGAAATGTTCTGCTGTTTAGGGGTGCTGCAAACACAAAAAAGCTCCTGCAGCGTTTAATTCACGCTGCAGGAGTCTTTTTTACTTTTTCCTTTTCAGCCAGAACACCTTAAACTTCCCGTATCCGTTGGGCTTGTCCTCGTCGAATTCCTCAGTCTTGACGTAGCGCTTGAAGGCACCGTCAAACTGCAGGGCGTTCCCGTCCTCCTGAATGTCGGTCAGCACGCGGGGAATGGCGGTTTTCTGGCTCTCAAACTCCGGTTCGCGGTCCCATAAAATGTTTCCGTCAGCGTCAAAGCCGTGGGCCCAGACGCTGAACACCAGACAGGCGGCCTCGCCGTAGCAGTAGCGCTCAAAGCGGATGCGGCCATCCAGATAAAACAGCAGACAATCGCGAAAATGGGTCTCCAGCTCTTTCTCATAACGGCGCCCGCATCCGGACCCGGCAAAATCGGCAGCATTGGCAGTCATGGCGTGCCCTCCTGTTTGTTGATGCTTTTATTATACAGCAGGGCAGGGCGTTTCGCAAGCAGTAATATAGGGCGCGGCGGTAGGGGCCGGGCATGCCCGGCCCGGTGCTCTCCCGCAAATGCCCACCCGCCATATACCGCCGGGCCGCCTATATGCGGCCCCTGCTGCGCGGTAAAACATTACGCTTTCACATCCATTTTTTCCAGCAGCACTTTTGCGGTCAAAAGCACCACCGCCAGCCAGCCCGCACACGCCAGCAAAAACGGCAGCACATTCCCGGCCAGCACGTCGGTGCTGTGGTTGGCGTTCATGCCCTGCTGCATCAGGCAGTAGGGCCACAGCAGGGCATAGCCCTTGCTGCCGATCAGCATTCCCGCAATGCCGCCGACCAGCCCTAAGAAAATCGGCACCGCAAAGCTGCGGATCAGCATGGCCAGCAAAAGCTGCACCGCCGCCACAGCCAGACCGCCGAAAATGCCGCGCACCAGATAAAAAACGATGCTCATCGGCGGCCAATCGCTGAACCCGGCAAACAGCCGCCCGCACGCCACGTACAGCACAAAGACAAAGCATTGCGTAAAGCACATCAGCTTTACAACAATAAGGAGCTTTGCCGCAAACAGCGCAAAGGGCCGCACGGGTGCTGCCATGATCAGGTTCCAGTTGTGGCCAAGGTGCTCAAGCCGCCAAAGGTAGGCCGCATACGCCGACACCATCGCGGGAAAGAACAGCATCGAGTAAAACAGTGTGTGCTGCGTCCACAGGCTGTACCACCGCTCGGTCAGGATTTCCAGATTTTGCAGATAGTTGAATGTCCCGTACCCGGCGGAAATCAACGGCAGCACAAAGAAGATCACCCAGATGGGCGACGCATGCAGCTTGCGGTTCTCGGCAATTATACAACGCTTCAGCATTCGTTATACCTCCTTATCGCGCATCATGCGCCAGGCGGCGGCGAACAAAGCCGCCGCCAGTACCACGGTAAACGCCAGCAGTCCCCAGTTGTAGGGCCGCAGGCCGTAGGTCACAGTGTGGGTGGCCTGGTCCCAGAGGGCAATCTCATAGCAGGACAGCGGGACAAAGTAGCCCCACGGCACAAAATAACTGACAAGGGGCGGCATGAACGCCGAAAACAGCCCGATCAGTGCCCCCACAATGCCGACACAAAGCGCAGGCAGCGGGTTGTCAAAAATCAACATCAGCAGAAGCTCCGAGAAAAACAGCATGACATCGACAGCCAGCGTGCAAATGCCCGTGTACACAAACGGCCCGGCAGGGAACGCCTCGGTATAGCACTGCACCCGCCCCAGCAGGATGGATACGGCCATTTCCAGCGTGACCATCAGCAGGACCTCGCCCGTGCCCAGCAGCGCCTTGCCTGCAAACAGACTGCGGCGGCTTTGCAGCGTGTACAGCAGTTTTGTGGTGCTGCCCTTGACCTCCATGTCCCACAGGCGGCTGGCGATCAGTGCCATCACAATGGGCATTAAAATGGCGTTCAGAACAGGCAGCGCGAACAAAAGGGCGCTGTAGGCGTTGGCCAGCTCGTCCGCGCCGGTGGGGGCCGCCGCCCCGGCCCAGAGATACACGACCACCGGCACGGCCAGGCAGATTAGCAAATCGTGGCGGCGGCGGGCCTTTTGCAGCTCCGCATGCAGTGCTTTGCCCATCTCAGTCCGCCTCCTCGCTCGTCAGGCTCAGGAAAATCTCCTCCAGCGTCTTGGTGTGGGGCGTCAGCTCCACAACGCCCGCGCCGCAGGCAGCCAGTTTTTGCACGAGGTCGGCCAGCAAGGCATCCTGCAGGGGCGGCAGCGTCACAACGCAGCTGTCGCTGTGCGCGGTCAGACCGTTGGCGCGCAGGATCGGCGCGGCCTTGGCCGGGTCCAGCAGCCGCAGCGTGACATTGCCGCGGCTGTGGCGCTGCAATTCGGTCAGCGGTCCCTCAAACAGTATATGGCCGTGGTCGATGATGCCGACCTGCTCGACCATCTGCTCCATCTCGCCCAAAAGATGGCTCGAGATCAGCACCGTCGCGCCCGTGGTGACGGGCATGTTCCGGATGAGCGTGCGCATCTCCTGAATGCCCGCGGGGTCCAGACCGTTCGTCGGCTCATCCAGGATCAGCAGCTTCGGGCTGCCCAGCAGCGCCATGGCAATGCCGAGCCGCTGCTTCATGCCGAGCGAATACTGCCCGACCCTGCGGTTGCGGTCCTGCGTCAGATGCACAATGTCAAGCACGCGGCCGATGTCCTTATGGGGCACACCCTTTAAGTCGGCCACGATCTCCAGATTCTCCTGTGCGGTCAGATGCAGATACCCGGCGGGGGACTCAATCAGGCTGCCGGTCTGGCGCAGCAGCGGCAGGCGGCTTTTCTCGGTCAGCTCCTGCCCGAGCAGGCGCACCCGGCCCGCCGTGGGGTGGATGAGCCCCAGCAGCATCTTCATGGTGGTGGATTTGCCCGCGCCGTTCGGCCCGATGAACCCGTACACGCACCCCTGCGGTACGTGCAGCTCCACATGGTCCACGGCTGTATGCGGCCCGTACTGCTTGCACAGGGCCTTTGTCTCGATTACGGTTTGCATAATGCACACTCCTTTGCTTTCGGTATGGCCCTATGCTACACCCTGCGCCTTAAACGAACTGTAAGAGCAGCTTAATTTTGCCTTAATTTTGGGGTCGTGCCATGGTGGGCGGGGGTGAATCGTAGTATGATAGGCAGGGGCCGTATATGGGCGGCCCCTACAAGCTCAAAAAAGGGGAAAACCTATGACCACTATCTACGACGCTGCCATCCTCCTGGTCGATGACAACCCAGACCTGCTTACCCTAGTCACAGACAACCTGCGCACGGCAGGCTACAAAACCGTATGCACTGCCGCAGACTGCGCCGCGGCGCGGGCGGCCTTCGCCGCGCACCGCCCGGACCTGATGATTCTGGACATCAACCTGCCGGACGGCGACGGCTTCGGATTGTTCCGCACCCTGCGGACAGAATCGGACGTCCCGGCGCTGTTTCTCTCGGCGCGGGACGCCGACGCGGACAGGCTGTTCGGGCTGGGGCTTGGCGCGGACGACTATCTGACCAAGCCGTTCCTGATGCAGGAGCTGCTTTTGCGCGTGCAGCACCTTTTGCAGCGCGCCTACCGCACCGAGCTGCGCCGCAGCCGGGTGCTGACGCTGGGGGACTGCACGGTCAATTTGCAGGACGCCGCCGTCCGCCGCGCCGACGGCACAACGCTGGCCCTGACCGCCACCGAGCGCGCCCTGCTGCAAAGGCTGGCCGATGACCGCGGGCACATCGTAACCTATGATGCCGTTTGCGAGGCTGTCTGGGGTGCGGACTATTACGGGTACGAGAACAGCCTGAACGTGCATATCCGCCATCTGCGGGAGAAAATCGAGCTTGACCCCGGGCATCCGCAGTGGCTTCTCACGGTGCGGGGCATCGGCTACCGGCTGACCGGGGAGGTGTGAAGTTGAAAACCTTTACACGAATGATCGGGCGCTATGTGCTGGCCACGGCGGCGGTGGTGCTGCTGGTGGTGGGTCTGCTGCTGGGGGCGGTGGTCTATCTGGGGCTGCACTACGGCGCGGCCGCGGACAGCCGCGTCAGCATCGGCACGCTGGCAGAGGCCCTGACCCCTACCGCCGACGGCCTGCAGCTGGACCCCGCCCGCACGCCCGCGGACTGGCTGCAGGGCTACGCCTGGGCGATGGCGCTGGACGACGACGGCAGTGTGATCTGGCAGCATGACCTGCCGCAGAACTTGAATAAACACTACACAGCGTCGGAAATCGCCTCGTTCTCGCGGTGGTATCTTGACGACTGGC
>ERZ1034962.250-NODE-250-length-29783-cov-8.903054_pt1 | contig 29783 bp, 25 predicted proteins | sample MGYA00520696_ERZ1034962 | MGnify/ENA primary metagenome ERZ1034962 (study PRJEB33766, sample SAMN09781770) | gut metagenome | biome: gut microbiome | host: Homo sapiens | place: Madagascar | study: EMG produced TPA metagenomics assembly of the PRJNA485056 data set...
ATAAAAATATACAAAAAACAAAAAGGGCCTCCGGCTTAAACCGGAGGTCCTTTTGTCTGGATGTGATAAAAGAGATACCCATTTTTATTGATAAAATGGTGAGATTCCTTTAAATATTTTGACAACATTGAAAAGTATAGTATCAAAAAATCCAGTTGGGTGTGCAGATTTTCTGCGGTACAACAAACAAAAAAGCCTGTGACAACATCTATGTCACAGGCTAAAATGTAACTGTGATAAAAAGGATATCCACTTTTATGTCCAAAATGACAGTGAAAATCTCGCATGTTTTGACAACATTAAAAATTGTGGCATCAAAAAGTCGGTCAAATATGCGGATTTTTGCCGTTGCAACAAACAAAAAAGCCCGTGACAACATCTATGTCACAGGCTTTGTTGTGAATGTGATAAAAAAGATACCTGGCTTTTGATTAAAAGAGGTCTACTGTGCGGGCGAGTCCGCCAACAAATTCTATTTTCACTTTGTATCGCGTTAAGACGGTGATTCTTTCTACAACCCTTGAGGTCATGAGATCGTCATACGTTTGAAGCTGTAAATCCTTTTCTGATATAAGGCGTTCAGGTGGAGCGGCGGCTTTGTTATCTGGCTTGCATTGTTGGATCTCCTGGCGGAGTTTCTTGATTTTTGAGCTGAGACTTTTCAGTTTTGCATCAAGGAACGGCGTGTTTTCGTCTAAGTCGAGAGACATGTCAAGAAGTCGGCTGAATTCTTGCTGTGTTTGCTCCAGCTGTTTTTGCAAGTCGGCAGCTTCATTTTCTCCGTTTGAGATTTTCTGCAAAAGACCGTTAAGCTGGTTTGCTACGTCATTGGTAAAATTAGCCGCTAAATCTTGAATCGCCTTCAGGATTGCTTTGTGAAGTTCTTCTTCTGGGATAGACGGCGAGTGTGGACAGAATTTTTTCCCATACTCCACGCGGTTGACGCAGCGCCAAACCACTTGTTTTCTACCATGGATATTCCATGTGACTCGCTTATAAGGGCTGCCACATTCACCGCAAAACAGCCGCTCAGATAAAGCATATTTGCTATTATATCGACCGCGTTTTCGTTTACGCTGATTGGCTGCCGACTTACTGTTTCGCCGGGCAATTTCCGCCTGCACTTCACGGAACATCTGCTTTGTCACAATGCCTTCGTGGTTGTTTTCAATGAAATACTGAGGAAGCTGACCGGTATTCTTTTTATGCTTTCCGGTCAGTACATCCTCTGTAAAAGTTTTTTGCAGAAGGACATCACCACAATATTTTTCGTTCTGAAGAATGCGCTGAATACTTTGAACTGACCAGGTGGCGTTTCCGCGCACGGTGAGAGCACCGATTGATTCGAGCTTTTGCTTAATTGTTTGCAGGCTGTCCCCTTGCAGGTAACCATTGAAAATCAGGCGAATGATTTCTGCCTGTTCAGGAATGATTTCAGGCTTTCCATCAGCACCTTTTCTATAGCCGAGCATTTGGCTATATGGGAAGGAAAACTTCCCCTGTCGATACCCCATCCGCTTTCCGCGCGCCACATTTTGCGAAATGGATTCGCTCTCGGCTTGTGCGAATGCACTTAGTACGGTGAGGATCATTTCTGAATTCATGGTGGCAGTATTGATATTTTCTTTCTCGAAAATCACTGCAATTCCGATTTGTTTTAGCATCCGGACGTATTGGATACTGTCCAATGTGTTGCGGGCAAACCGTGAGATGGATTTTGTAAGAATCAAATCAATTTTTCGCTTTTTACAGTCCTGAATCATCTGATTGAACCCGTCACGTTTTTTGGTATGTATGCCGGAGATACCATCATCAGCATAGATGCCTGCAATTTCCCATTCCGGGGTGGATTTGATTTTTTCTGTGTAGTACAGTTTTTGCGTTTCGAAGCTGCCTTGCTGTTCTTCTTCTTCCGTGCTGACACGGCAGTAAGCAGCTACCCGCAGTCGATGCAGAGTATGATTTTCTCTGGATACTTGTTCCATTGTGGCGGGAATTTCAATGATTTTTACGTTACTCATGGCATGTCCTTTTACAGTTTCTGTCCGTTATTTAGCATGATTTCGAGATGCGCATCCCGATACAAGATGACCCTGTGAACAATTTCGCTATAGAGCTTTTCTGGAAACTTTTCCGTTGGTGTGTATTCAGAACAAGCTCGTTTGATTCGCGTGGTTATAGGGTCGCTCTCCCCTGCTGAGCAAGATTCATATTGCAGTTCTGCACGGCGGATAATCAAGGAAATGATTTCGGATGCATCTCCCTCTGCACTGACCATAAGACTTTGAATCTGCCGATGAAGAAGATGTTCCTCGATAGGTATCACCTTTTGTGGCATTAGCGGAGCGTGAATAGAATCGCTGTTCTCACAAATCCAAAGTAGTCTATCTTGAATTTGAAGAGATAATTCTCTCGGAGGCAATTTCTTTGTCCAAAGGCCACAGCTTTTACAAAACCATTGTTGACATTTTGCGTGCCAATATAGTTTCTCTCCACAACCGCCGCATTGCATATCGTTGCGGTAGGGCTTCAGCATTGTAGAGTACGTAACGGTTCTCCCTTTTCGGGCTGATACAGCCTGGGAAAAAAGTTCTTTGCTGATAATTTGCGGAAATTCCTGTGTCCCGCAGTAACGCTCGTTTGTTAGAATCCGACGCACCATATTTTTGCTCCATGAGGGGGTATCAGGACGATACTTTTCACCTTGTGCTGTTAGCATATCAGAAATTTCTTGCAGGGTATTTCCAGCGATGTATGCGTGATATGCTTTTGTTACAACGGCAGCTTGTATGGTATTTATAGAGATCTCGCCGTCACCTATTTCGTACCCGAAGGGCAGATATCTTTTTTTCATTGCCAGGAACGCCTTTCAGATACGGTCAGACCATTGATAAGATGGAATTTTATTGTTTCATTATTGATGCTGATTCTGGTTGTGATGCGCTTGAATGCGATGAAATCAAATTCTTCTAATGGATGATAGATTCGCAGAATGTCGTTCAGCTGCTTTGTTTTATTAAGGACAAGAGCGATTTCATGTCCTTCCTGATGTTGGGGTTGAGCAGCTTTTCTCTCTGCAAGCTGTCGTTCCAAAAGAGTGCGCTTTTCCCAATATTCTTCTCCCTCAATTACTCCAAGGGCATGGATTCTTGTAAGGTTGTGGAGCTGCTTGGATATGAGGAGAATTTCCTCATTAGCATCAGCAACTTTTTGGCAGGATTCTTCCCGGTGCCTTTGTATTTCAGCCAAATCATCCAGCATCGGTAATATAATTCTTTCGCGGTTCACTAATAACTTATTAAACATGGCTATAAATGCTGTATAAATTGTTTGTTCATTAACCGGCATTGTAGGGCATTTTTCTGCATCGAGTAGATGGTTTCGGCAGCACCATGTGAATTTTTCTCCAGCCTTTTTCTTTGAAAAAACGGCCCCGCATATAGAGCAATAGGTCATTCTGCTTAAAGGACGGTTTTGAGGAGAATTGCGTTTTGTGCTTTTCTGTTGCAAGAGGTGCTGGACTTTTTCATACGTCTTTTCGCTGACGATTGGCGGATGCGTTCCGTAGACAAAGTATTGTGAGCGTTGTCCGCGGTTTTGGTGTTTAATAAGTGGAAGTGAATCTGACATATACGTTTTTTGTAAGCGCATATTGCCGGTATACTTTTCATTCGCCAACATTTTTTGTATTGTCGTTGGTCGCCATGTGCCGTTGACTTTTGGGTAGGCGTGGTTTAGGATTGCAGCGATTTCGGCAATACTTTTTCCATTTAGATAGTATTGGTATATACACAAAATGATTTTTGCATTATTGGGGTTAAGATCTATTTTGTGATTGTAATAGTCATACCCAAATGGCAGCATGGCATTCACGTACGTTCCGGCTTGCATCCGTTTGCGGATGCCCCACTTCATATTCTGCGATATGGACAGTGATTCTTCCTGAGCCACGGCGCAAATCATACTCAGCAGCATTTCGCCGTTGGCCGTTTCGGTATCGAAGCCCTCTTTTTCAAAGGCTACCGTAACGCCAAGGCTTTTCAGCTCGCGAACCGCCGTTAACGCATCTGCTGTGTTGCGTGCAAACCGGGATGCCGATTTGACCAGGACACGGTCGATTAGCCCAGCACGGCAGTCATCCATCAGGCGGTTGAACTGTTCACGGTGTTTGGTGCTGGTGCCGGTAATGCCCTCGTCCGTGTAGATTCCTGCAAACTCCCATTGCGGGTTTTCCTGTATCAAGTGGGTGTAGTAATCCACCTGAACGGATAGCGAGTTGAGCTGGTCAGCAGAATCACTGCTGACGCGGGCATAGGCCGCCACGCGCAGTCGCTTTGGCTGTTGCTGGATTGGCTGGATGACTTGAACTTGTGGCATGGCTTTTCCTCCGAGTTTGTCGCTGTGACACTCTTTTTGTCACATACAACATACCCGAAAGGCGGCCAAATAGCTATTCACAAGAACCACTAAACATCTCGGCACAAAACGCCGCATTTTCTGGCATAACCAACATTGGCGCGTTGGCAGATGCCCCGCGGCAGTTTTCCCGTTGCAGCAGCGGATGAGAGCGCTGTATAAGCAAGTTCATATTTTAATTCTTGTTCCAGCTTTATGGGGAGCGGATCAATCAGCATGGGGCAATCCCTCCCACGGCAGTTTTTTTCGGGTGTGTTTGGTATGGGCCAGCAGCCTGTTCTCCAGCCCAGTCAGATAAAGTTCATATTTCAGGCTTGTTTTGGTGGTGATAAGCACCGCGCCGTGATTTTGCAAAAAGCGCAGGATGTGGTACAGCGTTGCGGTATCGTGGCTTAATCGGTCAAGGCTTTGCACCATAATGGCATTGACGCGGCCCTGTCGCACAGCCTTGAGTATGGCAAACAGCGCCGGGCGCCAAAGTTCGGTGCCGCGCTTTTGTTCCATGCTTGCACTAACAAGGATATAGCCACGCTTGTCGGCCTCGCGCATGACTTCTTCCAACTGGTTTTCTAATGCGGTCAAATTCGGCACAGCACTGCGGGCATACGCCCAGACTTTGTATTCTTCCATAGCCACTCCTCTCAAAATTGGTCCATCAGCGGGAGGCGAACATCGAAGCGCGGCTTGCCAAAGGATGCCCGCGTGAAGCGGTCCCCAGCAAAGCGTTCCAGCCCGCAGTTGATGAGTTCGGTGTTCAGGTCACATTCGGTAGTAATAAGGTAAGCGTTCCGTCTGCGGAAGATTTCAATAACCCCGACCAATAAGTAGCTGTTGCGGCTGATCTGTTCCAGGTCGCGCACAATCACAGCTTCGACCAGGTTATTCTCTACCGCGTCCAGCATGGCGCGCAGCCCATTGCGATCCTTCAGTGTGTTGCCGCCGCAATGGTCAAAAGAGGTACCGCGGACAAGAAAACCATGTCCGGCAGCTTCATCAATAAGGTCGTACAGCCGATCAAAGGCCATTTGCGGGTTGCTGTTGGCGCACCGCACATAGATCCACGCAGGATGGTCTTGTCTATAGTTCATCGTAAACCCTCTTTTACAAAAAGTAATCCGGGCGCTTCTGCTCCCGGATGAATTGCTGAACATCTTCGATTTTCTCGGTGGTTGGACAGGCTGGCAAAGCCGCAAGGGTTGCCTCATGGTACTTGCCGCCGATGCCTGCGCGCTCATCCAGAATTGCTACCACACAGGAATCCTGCTCCGTGCGGATGGCACGGCCAAAACCCTGCCGTAACTTCTTCTGCATTTCAGGGATGATTTCTTTTTGGATATATTCTTGTAAGCTGGGGTACTGCTTGCGTTCATAGTCGCTAACCGGGTCAGGAATCGGAAACGGCAGCTTGGCAATAATCAGCAGCGACACCATATCGCCGGGAAAGTCGATGCCCTCCCAGCAAGCACCAGCTGCAAATAGTACCCCGTTGCCACTTTGCTTAAACTGCTGGATGATTTTCCCGCCGTTACGCCATGCTTGATAGGTCGGGTATGGCCATCGGCCGTCCGTCAGTGCGCGGACTTCCGCCATCTGGCGGTAGGATGTAAATAGCATCAGCGCATGGCCGTGGCAGGCCTCGACCAGCCGGACGATTTCTTCTGCCATTCGGCGGTTATCTGCCCGCGTCATTACGCGCGGCGGAAAGTATAACAGACATTTTTTCTTGTAATCAAACGGTGAATCCGCGCGGAAGTGGCGTAAGGGACGATAGGCCGTCAGCCCCAAAAGCTGTTCGGTATGGCCGAAATCGCCAGCCGCCGCCAAGGTGCCGGAGGTCAAAATCGCGGGTTCGCGTATGTTCCACAGCGCACTGCGGAGCAGCTGCGGTACGCGGCTGCTGGCTGCGCAGAATGTAGGCTGAGCATCGGCATCGTAGTCGATGTAAAGGATGCGCGTCGGCACCTCTAAGAGAAAAAGGCGCAGGAGGCTTTCTGCTTCTCCCAGCCTGTTCAGCAGGTATCGCGGCACATCCGGCAATCCGCCAGCATTTTGCAATAGTGCTATACAGTCGATGAGCGCAGCGCGGCGGAACGGCGTAAGCACGAACGGTTCGCTCGCTTTTCTTCGCAGCTTGGAAAGCCCCTGCGTGCAGGAGAACGACAGCGTAAGGAACGCCGTCCGCATCTGTCTGTCAAAATCCTTGTAGTGCGCCTGTTGTAATAAAAGGCACAATTCATCCATGTTGTGCGGGGATAAGGTTTCTGTGTACATCTGGCGGGCGGCATCGGGTAATTTGTGCGCCTCGTCCACTACCAGTGCCTGATAGCTGCGCAGGAGCAGCGGTCTATCTTCCTGCCGGTGCGATGCGTCAGCCAGCAGATAATTGTGATTGCAAATTTGGATGTCGGGTTTCATGGAATCCCGCAGATATTGCTGGTAGCGGCAATCCAAGCGCATGAGGCAATCTCGTGGGCAGGACGGCGGCACACAAATCCGGCAGCGGTCATAGCGGGAGAGTTCCGGGATATGATCCATGTCCAGAATATTTTCTGCAATGCGCAGGCTGCTTTTCTCCCGCGTTCGTTTCGGATGCACCAGCGATGCTCTTTCGGCAAGGCGGGCATCGCAGACAAAACGCTCTTTGCCCTTGCGGACAACGGCTGTGATGGGTGCGGTGATGATACCCTCGCCCAGCAAAATAGCGGACAGGTCGGGCAGATACTCTGTAAGGATAGCGTCCTGCAAGGCAACGCTGGAAGTGGAGATAACGATGGGCAGTTTCATCCGTTCGGGGCGATGCATCTGCCAAAGGATACAGCCCACGAGGTAAGCCAGCGTTTTGCCGGTGCCTACGCCTGCTTCGCACAGGGAAATTTCCTTATTATATAAGGTATCTAAAACTTCATGGCAAAGCGCGATTTGTTCCTCCCGCACTGTCATGCCGTGCCGGGGTAAGATCTCCCGGAAAATTTTCTCGGCCATACGGTGGGATTCCGCATAGCCCGTTGGATAGGTTTGCATTGGTTTACACCCCTGTTTTCCATCCCGTTTAAAGCAAAATGATGGACAGCAGGAGCTTGGGTTCCTGCTGCCCACGATTTGCCCTAAACGGCAAAAGTAGATAGTTAAGAAACTGTGCCACATTTGCCGCTCGCACCCCTGACACCGGGAACATAACAGGCAGGCCATTGGCAATGGCCGTTCACTGACTCTGCTGAAGTCTTACTGCTTACAACTCCGGCTCGGTCACCCCCTCTGACGCGGGAGGCCGCAGGTGTATCATTATGGTCTTTCCCCGCCGCAATTCTGGCTTGCCAGACCGCCCGTTGGGCTTGCCGGGAAAGTAACGTACCTGTTATGCTGGGTATTCGGTTGTCAAGGAGCTTTTGACGTAGATTTTGCTACGCATGAGCAAAGTTGAGCAGCATTCCTTCTACGATTTCTAAATCCCGCCCACTCAGGGTCTGGGATATTTTGACCAGGAAGGCCTGTTCTTCTTTGGTGAAAAAGGCTCTGCGAGGGAAGTGATTTTGTTCTATGTAGACACCTCCGCCGTGCCCTCCACGAAGCAGATAAATTGGGTATAGCCCAGAAAGATAATCGAGATCTCGCTGAATCGTGCGAACAGACACATCGAATTCAAAAGCTAAATTGGCCATTGTATCATGCTTGCGCACATACAAACGTCGAATCAGCTCCATTCGCCGTTCACTTGTTCTCATCGGGCCGTCCCCCTCAACTTTGGCTCTGGGGGGATTGTATATGCCATATAAGACACAACCTGTCTTATATAAAGTGACAATTCTAAAATATTTCTTTGCTTTACACAACCATTTGCCATTTTCATTTTGCACTCCATCATTTCAAATATTTGAACTTGATGGACGCAGGTGGAGAACGGCAATGCAAAACAAAAGCCGACCTCTTTCCCACATAACTGTGGAAAATGAGGCGGCTTAAATTGTAACTGTATTGTGATACACCTTTTGCGTGGACATTTAACCACACATTGCATTGAAATTCACATGAAATGCCGATGTATCATTATAAATGTTGATTTCGTTACTCCCTTCTAGCTCAACATATATGAATTGCAATACATATAATTGGTGAACTGCAATGAATTTAATAAAGCGCCCCTGTAATGTACAATAGTTACGAGGTGAATCGCAATGCAGGCTACAAAACCAAAGAAAAAAATGAGATATGTATTCCAAAAGCCTTTGGGTGATGCCGTATTGCGTGCCAGAGGAGCGTCTAAGTTAACGCAAAGCCAAGTAGCTGCCATGATTGAGAAAGATTCCCGCACGGTACTAAATATCGAAAAATATGAAGGAAATCCAAAGTTGGAAGTCTTGTATCCCCTGGTCCGTTCGTTGAGAATTGATCCAAGAGAAATTTTTTATCCAGAAAGGCAATTAGATTCGCCTGCTATCCGCCATTTGCGAATGCTCATTGATTCTTGTAATGAATATGATGCTGAAAAATTGATCCCAGTAGTTGAATCTATGCTTTCTGTTTTACATACAGATGCCACAGAGCAAGTTAAATAATAAAGCGCCTGTCTCCTCTTTTTGGGGACAGGCGCTTTGCTGTTTCAGGGGTTCGAGTTCGGACGACAAGCGAGCATACGGTCTACAACATCTATGCAGGTAATGTGCTTGCACTTCGGGCAATAAAGAGGAAATTTTATCAACACCGAATCCGCATACACCTTCGTTCTTGTCTTGCCCCTGCAAATCGGACATCTTATCCAATAGGTCTCTTTTGTTTCCTTTTCTGCCATTCGTTCAACTCCGAAAGCAACAATTGCTCTGCGTCTTGCATCTGGCTTGGCATTGCTTTCTGTACAGCGGCAGGATTCGTTGAAACCATTGGTGTCTTCTATTTTGAAAGCCGCATTACTTGCTTTCCGGCAGATGCCACTTCCAGTCCAAAATTTCGGGCATATCTTGGCCGACTTCGTGGATGTAGTTCTTGTGGGCGACCAGTTTGTCGTTCATCTGCTGGATGAGGTAAGCGCCGCGGTTGCCGAGCTGGGGCAGATGCAGCAGGGCGTCCTTGACCAGATGGAAACGATCGATCTCATTCTGCACACGCATATCGAACGGCGTAGTGATGGTGCCCTCCTCCTGGTAGCCGTGGACGGACAGGTTGCGGTTAGTACGCTCGTAGGTCAGCTCATGCACCAGAGTCGGGTAGCCGTGGAAAGCGAAGATGATCGGCTTATCCTTGGTAAACAGCGCATCATAATCGGCATCAGTCAGGCCGTGGGGGTGCTTGGTGTTGGGTTCCAGCTTCATCAAGTCAACGACGTTGACAACGCGGATCTTCAGCTCCGGCATCGCGTCGCGCAGGATCGTGACGGCGGCCAGCGTTTCCAGCGTCGGGGTATCGCCGCAGCAGGCCATGACGATGTCTGGTTCCTCGCCGGCATCGCTGGATGCCCAATCCCAGATGCCAACGCCCTGCGTGCAGTGCTTGACAGCCTGCTCCATCGTCAGCCACTGGGGGCGGGGATGCTTGGACGTGACAAGCACGTTCACATAGTCGCGGCTGCGGACGCAGTGGTCGAAGCAGCTCAACAGGCAGTTGGTATCCGGCGGCAGGTACAGGCGCACGACGTCGGCCTTTTTGTTGGCAATGTGGTCAAGGAAGCCGGGATCCTGATGGGTGTAGCCGTTGTGGTCCTGCTGCCAGACGTTGGAGGACAGGATCAGGTTCAGAGATGCAATGCTCTGGCGCCAAGGCAGCTGGTTGCAGACTTTCAGCCACTTTGCGTGCTGGGCGACCATCGAGTCGACCACGCGGATGAAGCTCTCATAGCTGGCAAAGAAGCCGTGGCGGCCGGTGAGCAGGTAGCCTTCCAGCCAGCCCTCGCACATATGCTCGGACAGCATCGAGTCCATGATGCGTCCATCGTTGGCCAAGAACTCATCACCGGGCACGATGGTGGAGTTCCAATCGCGCTGGGTGGCATCGAAGCACTTATACAGGCGGTTGGACATTGTCTCGTCCGGTCCGAAGATACGGAAGTTCTTCGCGTCCGCGTTCAGCTTGAACACATCGCGGATGTAGCCGCCCAGCTCGATCATATCCTGTTTCTCGACAGAACCAGGGAACGGAATATCCACGGCGTATTGTTTAAAGTCAGGCGTGCGCAGATCACGCAGCAGCTTGCCGCCGTTGGCGTGGGGGTTGGCTGCAATGCGGCGGTCGCCGGTGGGGGCCAGCTCCTGCAATTCGGGAATCAGCGTGCCGTTCTCGTCAAACAGTTCTTCGGGGTGGTAGCTGCGCAGCCATTCCTCGATCTGTTTCAGGTGTTCTTCCTGGTTGGGCGTGCCCAGCGTAATATCAATGGGCACCTGATGGGCGCGGAAGGTTCCCTCGATGGGCTTGCCGTCCACGACCTTTGGACCGGTCCAGCCCTTGGGGGTGCGCAGCACGATCATCGGCCACTTGATATGGTCGAGCTTCTCGCCATTACGGGCGCGTCGCTGGATGTCGTGGATTTCTTCAATGACGGTGTCCAGCGTCTCAGCCATCTTGGCGTGCATCGTCATCGGGTCATCGCCCTCGACAAAGTAGGGCTTCCAAGAGCAGCCCTTGAAGAAGTCCTCAATTTCCTCGTGGGTCATACGGCCGAACACGGTGGGGTTGGAAATTTTATAACCGTTCAGGTGCAGGATGGGCAGCACAGCGCCGTCGCCCACGGGGTTCAGGAACTTATTGGACTGCCAAGAAGTAGCCAGGGGGCCGGTCTCAGCTTCGCCGTCGCCGACAGTGACCGCGCAGATCAGGTCAGGGTTATCGAACACCGCACCAAAGGCATGGGCGATGGAGTAGCCCAGCTCGCCGCCCTCATTGATGGAGCCCGGCGTTTCGGGTGCCACGTGGGAGGAAATACCGCCGGGGAAGCTGAACTGCTTGAACAGCTTGCGCATGCCCTCTTCGTCGCGGCTGATGTTGGGGTAGACCTCGCTGTAGGTGCCATCCAGATAGGCGTTGGCCACAAAGAAATTGCCGCCGTGGCCGGGGCCGGAAATCAGAATCAGGTCCTGATCGTACTTTTTGATAATGCGGTTCAGATGCACATACACAAAGTTCTGGCCGGGCACGGTGCCCCAGTGACCGACGATCTTGCGCTTGACATCCTCACGCTTGAGTGGGCGGCGCAGCAGCGGGTTGTCCAGCAGGTAGAGCTGCCCGGCTGCCAGATAGTTGCTGGCGCGCCAGTAAGCGTCAATTTTCTGCAATTCTTGCTGATTCATACGCGATTCTCCTTTACTTGCCCTCTATAAAATTTATGCAAACGGATTTTCCGTGGGGTACGGCAAGCTCTTGGGCTGATTGTAGGCAATATCGGCGATGCCAAGGAATTTGAACACCTCAAACAGTGTCTTGCCATAGTGGCCGAATGCCACCGCACCGTGGTGCGGGTAGTGCTTCTGGATGAGGACATGGCGGTAGAAACGACCCATCTCCGGGATGGCGAAGATGGCAATGCCGCCAAAACTGCGGGTGGCAACGGGCAAGATCTCGCCCTGCGCAATGTAGGCGCGCAGCTGACCCTCGCTGTCGCACTGCAGGCGGTAGAAGGTGATGTCGGACGGCGCAATATCACCCTCCAGTGTGCCGCGGGTGAAATCGGGGTCGCTGCCTGCCGGTTCCAGCAAACGGTGCTGGATGAGCTGATACTTCACGGCACGGTCGCTGCACATCTTGCAGGCGGGCGTGTTGCCGCAGTGGAAGCCCATGAAGGTATCTGTCAGCTTGTAGTCAAACTTGCCGACAATATCCTCGTCATAAATGTACTTCGGCACACTGTTGTTGATGTCCAGCAGCGTGACGGTATCGCCGGACGCACACATGCCGATGTACTCGGACAGGGCACCGTAGATATCGACCTCGCAGGCCACGGGGATGCCTCGGCTGACCAGGCGGGAGTTCACGTAGCACGGCTCAAACCCGAACTGCGACGGGAATGCGGGCCAGCACTTGTCGGCAAAGGCAACGTACTTTTTGCTGCCCTTGTGGTTTTCGGCCCAGTCCAGCAGGGTCAATTCAAACTGCGCCATACGGGCCAGCAGGTCGGGGTAATAGTGCCCCTCCCCCATCTCGGCGGCCATGTCCTTACAGACATCCTCGATGCGCGGGTCGTTAGCATGTTCTTTATAGGAAACGAGCAGATCCAGTTCGGAGTTTTCCTCGACCTCGACCCCCAGTTCATACAGACCTTTGATGGGGGCGTTGCAGGCGAAGAAGTCCTGCGGGCGGGGGCCGAAGGTGATGATCTTCAAATCGCGCACGCCCAGAATCGTGCGGGCAATCGGCACAAACTCGGCCATTTTGTCCGCGATCTCTTCGGCAGTGCCGACGGGATACTCAGGAATGTAACCTTTCAGATGGCGCATGCCGAGGTTGTAGGAGCAGTTCAGCATACCGCAGTAGGCATCGCCGCGGCCGTTGATCATGTCGCCGTCACCCTCGGCTGCCGCTACGAACATGCAGGGCCCGTCAAAGTGCTTGGCAATCAGCGTTTCGGGCGTTTCGGGACCGAAGTTTCCGAGAAATACGGTCAGCGCATTGCAGCCTGCGGCGGTAACTTCGGCTACGGCTTTCTGCATGTCGTGCTCGTTCTCGACAGTGGTCTTGCACTCATAGAGGTCAACGCCCTTGGCGGCGCAGGCGGCAGCAATGGTGGCGCGGCGCTTCTCGCTCAACGCGATGGGAAAACAGTCACGGCTGACGGCGATGATGCCCAGCTTGACCTCGGGAATGTTGGTGGATTTCATGGTTTTGCCTCCTATATATTTACACATTTTGCAATGGCGGGCGGATATGGAATCCGCCCCTACGGGGATGCCGTGGAACTTTCCTGTACCGTAGGGGAGCATTCTATATGCTCCCGCAAAGGCTCTCCTAAATATGTACGTTTTCCCCCGTCAAGCCGATGTACGCACCGGCCTTGGCTTCGGTACTGTCGGGATGGGCCAGCAGCCACTTGTTGCAGGCCCACAGCTGCGAGTCATCGCCGCCGTTGTTTTGGATGTTCGGCTTTGCAGTGTTCGTGCCTTTGGGCAGGGCCACCAGAACACGGAAGCCCTTGTCCGCGTCCACGTGACAGGGTGCATAGTGCAACGTAGTAGCGTAAACTTCTACCAACGTCCCAGCGGGTACGCGAAACGCCTTGACCTTGGCGGTGTCGAGCTTGCCGTTTTCCACTTCGTCCAGCTTGGCCAGCAGCAGGACAAAATCCTCGGTGCCCAGATTAAACTCACTGTCACGGTGATATTCTAAACAGTTCAAATAGGTGTTGTGTCCGTTGCACCAGCCCAGTTGGCAGGGCATGCCGCCGAAAAGATGCTCCGATACCTCCACGGCGGCGGGCAGCTCCTGCAAGTGCTCGTCCTCGGCCACGTAGTCCGTGGCAGCAGGCAGCGGCGTGTTTGCCAGCGCGGCCAAAATCACCGCTTTCGCGGCATCCAGCCCGGGGACTACGCGGCCATAGGGCTTGAACTCCGGGTCGGTCACAGAAAAAATCTTCATTGCAATGCCTCCATTTCCGCAAAGGATGCTTTGAGTGCGGGATACAATTTATGCCACACGGCGTAGCGGGCGTTGTATTTTTCGACGAGCGCGGCGTCCGGTTCGGTCGTGCTCTTGGCGCGGACAAGCGCGTCCGCACAGGCCTGCACGCTGGGGTACGCGCCACAGGCCGCCGCCGCCAGCATTGCGCCGCCATAGCCGGGGCCTTGCTCGGTCTGGGGCAGCGTCAGCGGGATGCCCAGCACATTGGCCAAAATTTCCCGCCACAGCGGGCTTTTTGCACCGCCGCCGCACAAGGTACTGGATGCAATCTCCACGCCCTGTGCGCGGGCAATTTCTACGCAGTCACGGATGGCGAAAGCCACGCCCTCCAATACCGCCTGCGTCAGCGCGGTGCGCGGGGTGTCCATCCGCAACCCGATAAATGCGCCGCGCGCGGCGGGGTCGTTGTGGGGGCTGCGCTCGCCCATCAGGTAAGGCAAAAAGTAGACATCATTCGCCCCCAGCTTGTCTGGCGTGATGGGCGTTTGCTCGGCAGCGTAATCGGTGGTGTGCAGCACTTCCTCGCTCCACCACTTGTTGCAGCTGGCGGCGGACAGGATGCAGCCCATCAGGTGGTAGCCGCCATCCGCATGGGCGAAGCTGTGCAGGGCGTTCTGCTTGTCTACGCCAAAGGTATCGCTCGTGATAAATACCGTGCCCGATGTGCCCAAGGATATATTGCATTTGCCGCTGCCCACGGCCCCGCAGCCGACAGCCGCCGCTGCGTTATCGCCCGCGCCTGCGCAGACGACCACGTCCGCAGGCAGGCCCAGCTTGGCAGCAGCTTCGGCGGTCAGCGTACCCACTGGCTGCCAGCTCTCAAACAGCTTCGGCAGCTGGGTTTCGTGTACGCCGCAGATCTCCAGCATTTCCCGGCTCCAACATTTGTGTTCAACGTCCAACAGCAGCATGCCCGAAGCATCGGAATAATCGGTGCAGTGTACACCGGTCAGCTTGTAGTTGATGTAATCCTTCGGCAGCATGATCTTTTCGATGCGGGCGAAGTTGTCCGGCTCGTTTTCCCGCATCCAAAGCAGCTTTGGTGCGGTGAAGCCTGCAAAGGCAATGTTAGCGGTGCACCGGCTCAACTTCTCTTTGCCGATGACCTTATTTAAATAGTCCACTTGTTTCTGGGTGCGGCCATCGTTCCACAGGATGCAGGGACGGATGACGGCGTTGTCTTTGTCCAGCACCACCAGCCCGTGCATCTGCCCGCCCGCACCGATGCCGCGCACCTGTTTGGCGTCAAACCCGTCCAGCAGCGCGGGGATGCCGCCGCAGACCGCTGCCCACCAGTCTGCGGGGTCCTGCTCGCTCCAACCGGGGTGCGGGAACGCGATTGGGTACTCCCGGCTGACGATGTTGGCAACGCTGCCCGTTTCGTCCATCAGCAGCAGTTTGACCGCCGAGGTGCCCAAATCGATACCTATATAGTACATAGCGCTCACCTTCGTTTTGTTTTGTTACCTATATTTTATCGGCTCCCCCTTGCGCAAACAAGAAAGAGCCTATAAAATAGTAGACAGAAGTTTGGATTTTTTAAGGAGATGTTGCACCGATGCTGTTGTATGAAACCGAGCGCTCTGACCGGCGGGAGTACCTGTACTGCCAGCGGGATCATAATTTCAGTTTCCCGGCGCACCTGCACCACAGTTTTGAATTTCTCTGCGTACAGGCAGGCACACTGGTGTGTACTGTGGAAACTGAAACCTACGAGGTCGGCCCCGGTCAGGGGCTTCTGATTTTGCCAGATCAAATTCACAGTTACCGCACCAAAGGTCCCAGCGAAAGCGTGCTGTGGGTATTTTCCAACGATTGGGTGCCGGAATTTTCGGCCCAGTTGGGCCAGCGTGTACTGGAAAAACCGGTGTTTCCTATCGAGACAGCCCCCTTGATGGAGCTGCTTTGGAGCGGCAACAACCGCTGTAAAAAACTGGCCGGGCTGTACCTGGTCTGCGGCACAGCGCTGGAGCAATGCCCCCTGTGCCCGCGCCCCCGGCAGGATGCCGACACCCACCTTTTGGGGCGGATCATCACCTACATTCAGGAAAATTACACGTCTGAATTGACGCTGGGGCAGATAGCCCACGATTTAGGTTACAATTACACCTATCTGTCGGCCTATTTCAATCAGCGGCTGCATGTGGGCTTTCAGGATTTTGTTAACCAGTACCGGGTCAGCCATGCCGCAGCGCTGCTGCAGGGTACCAACCTGCCCATTACCACAATCGCCGGGCAATGCGGTTTTGGCACGATCCGCAGCTTCAACCGCACATTTTTAAAAGCAAAAGGTGTCTCCCCCAGCGTTTTCCGCAAGCAGAACTTATAAAAAGCACCCTTGATGCTGTTGAACATCGCGGGTGTTGATGTTTAGCCCATTGTGACAAGCACCTGTACCGTACTGCCTGCCGGAGCAGGCGGCAGAATGTTGCCGTCCAGCGTTTTGCCGTCAGCAATCAGCGTTTTTACGCCTTTTTCCACATGGGCAGGGTTTTGCACGATGATCTCATAGGTAGCACCGCGCCAGACACGGCGCAGGGTGAAGCCGTCCATCTCGTGCGGGATGCATGGGTCGATCTTCAGCCCGGCCAGCGTGGGCTGGATGCCCAGGATGTACTGGCTCACGTCCACAAAGGTCCAGGCGGCGGTGCCAGTCAGCCAGCTGTTCTTCGCTTCGCCGAAGGTGGCGGCGTCGCAGCCGGCCACCATCTGGCTGTAGACATACGGCTCGGTGCGGTGGATCTCGCTGATGTCCTCGATATACGCCGGGCAGGTCTTTTTGTAGAACTCAAACGCGCGGTCGCCGTGGCCGACGACAGTCTCGGCGCAGCTGACCCAGGGGTTATTGTGGCAGAAGATGCCCGCGTTCTCCTTGTATCCCGGGGGATAGCTGGAGATCTCGCCCAGCTCAAGGTGATACTTGGTGTAAGCAGGCTGCAGCAGCACAATGCCGTACTTGGTGTCCAGCTTGTCTTTCACGCTTTGCAGCGCGGTCACGGCCTCACCGGTCTTGGTGCCGATGCCTGCCATCACGCACATGCCCTGCGGCTCGATGAAGATCTTGCCCTCGTCGCATCTCAATCATGCGTTTTTCTGCGGACTTGATATTGCCGGACAGCTCATTAAAGCGGATAGACAGTTTTTCTGTAAGAGTTGTCAATTCTTCATAGCTGTCTACACCTTTTTCTTTTAGCAGGCAGACCGTCCGGGCAGCTTCTTTACGATTGTATTTTTTCGCCCAACGCTCATAGCCAACTGATTTTCCCTCTGCCATTTTTGTCTGAATATCAATGAGAAGATGGAAGGCTCTCTGCGTATGAACCTGCTTACTGGTGTTCTTTGCTTTGTGCAAAGTCTTACCGGAGATAACAGCCCGGATCGCATCTTCACTGTATTCATTCCCCAGAGAGCGAAGCCGGATAAGGCGTGCTTTTCCCTGTTTGCGGAAAGCCAAGTTCTTTCCATTCTTCACTTCATATTCCATCTGGATCAGCTGCTGAAGGAACTCATCAAAGTTCTTAGGCTTTGTAGAAAGTATCTGGTCAATCGCCGCACAGAGCATATCTCGTTCACTTTGCTTTTTCGGAAATACAGTTCTTTTCTTTCGTTCCCGATATGGCTTCGGTATAATGATAGACAGCCCATGCTCCGCACATATTTATTCTTCGGTGGTTCAGCTACAAGATAGTAGCAGTTTTCTTTTCCTAAACTACATCCCTTGCGACTGCCTTTCCAGAAATAGCACTGAGAGCAGTCATCCGGTTTATCTGCTGCATATAAAGTTTTGTTCAAATTCACTCCTCCAATCCTTCTTGCCCTGAGTTTGGGCATAAAAAAAGAGCGTCTATCCAATCCCCGTTAAGGGACGAATAAACGCTCGTCGTAAGTATCTTATTAAATTTCAGTCTATGCGAACCATCAGACCTACCAAAGAACTTGCCGGAACTCCCACTAAGTACCACCCCTGGTCGCCCCAGTCATATTCAATGCGGGTAGGCTTCCAACGATTGCCGACTTTCACATCCATGCAGGTTCCACAATGCAGACCACCATAGTATTCTTCCAATCCAAACCGTACATCCATACGCTCAGACTGCTGATCGTAAACTAAAACACCCTGTTTCATAGGCACAACCTCCTGTTATTCTAAATATTGCCAGTTTCATCATGACTTATACATCTTGATTCTTCTTTACGAAATTTGTATGCTTATCCTTATAAATGAAAAGAGTGTATCAGCTTCTTAACCAATACACTCTCTGTTTCTTCTTCGTAAGTCCAAATATGCAGTTATAATATGAGGAAACACTAAGGCTGTTTATGTAGGTATCATCACGTTACTCACACATCCGTGATGGACCCGCCCTCGGTGCACTCGAGCTTGATGCCCTCGCGCCGGACGTTGCGCATCGTGCAGTTGGAAATGACGACGTTGGAAATCTCGCCGATCGATTTCAGCCCGATGCGGATGCCCGCGCAGACCGAGGTGAACGCGCAGTCAGAAATATGGACGTCCTGCACGGGCAAACCGCTTGATTGCAGGCAGAGGTTGTCGTCGGTGCCGTCGATGTAGCACCCGCGCACCCAGACGTGGCGGCTGAATGCCTCCATCGGAATCGTGGCCGTCTCATAGTGGGCGGCGGTCGCGCCCAAGTCAAAGCCGCTGCCCGCGGGCGTCAGGCGGGCCTTCAGCGGTTCCAGCAGGGCCAGCATCCGGGCGCCCCACTGTGCGCGCTCGTTATCCATTGTTTTGCTCCTTAATGCTTTTGCGGTAGGCGGCGGGAGTCTTGCCGTAGTAGCGGCTGAACACCTCGTTAAAATAGCGGTAGTCCTTGAAGCCGACCTCCTCGGCAATTTCGTAGCTGCGCTTATCGCTGTTCAGCAGCAGCTCCAGCGCGTGCTCCATCCGCACGCGGTTCAGATAATCCTTGAAATTCTGCCCCAGCTGCTTTTTGAAATAGCTGCTGAAATAGAACGGATTCATATGGATATGCTTTGCCAGCACCTCCAGCGTCAGGTTCTCGCGGTAGTGCGCGGCAATGTAGTCGGTCACCTTTTGAATGTCCTTATGTTCATTTTTCTTGACCTGCCCGGCCATCTGGTCGTACAGCTCCTCCAGCGATTTTTTGAACAGTGCTTCCAGCGCCGGGTAATCGGCGGTCTCGCGCGCGGCATCCAGCAGGTCGTTGCTGCCGCCCGCGCACTGCACGCCGGAGCGCTCCAGCTTTTCCTGCACCATGCGTCGGCAGACAAGCAGGTGGTAGACAGCCGCATCGGCGCGGCCATCGGTGATGGGCGGAACAGCGGCCAGCAGGTTTTCCACCGCACGGTTGAAAATATCCCGGTCAGTCTCGATAAAGCCGGCAGCCACAGCCTCCTGCAGCGGATGCAGGGCGGCGGTGTCGGCAGGGGCCTCGCCAAACGGCGGCGCATCCATCGCAAGCACGGTATCCGGTAAGCGGTCGGCAAAGTAGAACCAGCGGCAGGCATCGCGGCAGGGGGCGGTAAAGGCTGGCACGGCGCTCATCTCTGCGGTAGCGGGGCTGCACACAAAGCCGACCCTGCATTTGGTGCGCTGCTCGAGCAGGGTCTGCGCCTCGTGTAGCCAGCCGGCTGCCTGCGCCTGTGTCATATTGACCAGCAGCAGATAGCACTGCCCCTTTTTCTGGAAGGCTGTCCCCTGCCCGGTCTGGCGGCAGAGGGTGTCCAGCTGGCCGAAGATCGAAATCTCGATCAATTGGCGTTCCATGGTGTTTTTGTCGTTCAGCCCCAGCGGCTGAACGGCCGTCAAAATATAGCTGGCCGGCTCCATCTCGGCCACCCGGCTGAACGCATCGGAGTAGCTGCCCGTGTCGGAGGCCGGGGCCGGGGCGCTGTGCTCCGGCTGCACCGGCAGGCATTTTTCCACGGCGCGCAGCAGGTCATCCTTTTTGACAGGCTTTAACAGATAGTCCACTGCGCCGTAGCTGAGGGCATCGTGTGCGTAGGAAAAATCCTGAAAGCCGCTGATAAAGATGACCTTGGTGCGGCTTTGGGCGGTGTGCAGCGCCTTTAAAATTTCAATGCCGGTCTTGCCGGGCATCGAGATGTCCAGCAGTGCCAGATCCGGGCTTTGGGCAAAGATCTCCCGCAGGGCATCGGCGCCGTTTTCGCAGGTGGCGCAGATCTCAATGCCAAGCTGCGCCCAGTCGATCAGCATCTGTAAGCCGCGGATGATGACCGGCTCATCGTCGGCAATGAGCATTTTCAGCATAGAGGTTCCTCCTGTGCAAGATTTTGCAGGTCTGCGGGGATGGTGGCCGTTACAACCGTTCCCACGCCGGGTGTGCTGTACAGCGTAATGCCGTAGTCGCTGCCGTAAAGGTAGCGCAGCCGGTCATGGACATTTTTCAGTCCGATGCTCGCCCACTCGTAATTTTCTTTATGGCCGGGCTGGTCACTGTCCAGCAGGGTGTACAGTCTGTTCAGCGCGTCCTCGTCCATGCCGACACCGTTGTCCATGACGGTCAGGGTGATGCGGTTGTCGGTCTGCTCGGCCATCAGCTGGATGTGGCCGGGGCCGTCCAGCGGCTTGATGCCGTGGATGAACGCATTTTCGACGATGGGCTGCAGAATCAGCTTCGGAATCAGGCGTTCCTCAAGGTGGGCGCAGTTGTAGGAGAAAGTGACCTTATCACTGAAGCGGCAGTTGAGCAGATAGACATATTTTGTCAGAATATCGACCTCGCGCCCCAGCGGCACCAAGTCGTTGACCGTGCCGATGACGTAGCGTATCTGGTCGGAAAGCGCCTCGATCATATCGGCCACCATTTCGTCCTGCCGCCCGACGGCAGTCATGCGGATGACCTCGAGCGTGTTATACAAAAAGTGGGGGTAAATCTGGCTTTTCAGCGCGTTGAGCTCGGCCTCCGTCTGCTTGATTTTCGAGAGGTAGACCTGCTTTGTGTAGGTGTCCAGCTCGGCGCTCATGCGGTTGAAGCGCTCGGTCAAATCGCTTAGTTCGTCGTTGCCGGTCACGGGGATGCGCCCGGTGAAGTCGCCGGCCTCGACCGCGCCCATATGCTGCATGATGGTACGCAGCGGCTGGGTCAATTTGCGGGAGAAGAACATCGACCCGATGACCAACGTGGCCACAGCCAGCGCCACCACCAGCCACATGGCCTGCTGCATGGCGCGTATCTGGTCTTCGATCGGTGTGCGGCTTTGGCTGCACCAGACGGTCAGGCCATACTCGGGGATCTTCTCGGACAACAGCATCGTACCCGCCGGGGCATCGGCAGACATATCGAGCGTCTGCCCCACCAGCGCCGTATCTGACGAGAAGCAGCAGTGCCCGGCGGCGTCGGTCACATAGACCGTGCCGCCGTCCGTCAGGTTCAGCGTGGCAAACAGGCTGTCGAACACATTGGCGCGCAAGTCTATAAACAGCGTGCCTATGTATTTTTCGTGACCAACCGCGCCGTTCAGGTCATAGTAGTTGCGCCCGACGGTAAACACGTTTTTCGTGCGGGAGTTCAAGAAGCGCGCGTAGTTCAGCGCGTGGGTGGGCACCAACACCATTTTGCGGCTGACTGTGTTCCAGTTTGCATAATCGACCGCCGTCAAGTAGGCATCGCTGTCGAACAGCGAGTTGTTGTAGTTGCCGAGGTGGTAGCTGACGGGACGGGCGGCACCCTCCGGAAAATAGATGAAATGGGACGCCTCGATGTTGGCGTCGGTCATGTTGAGATAGTGCAGGAAAAGCTCCATCTCGTGGCGGGTATTGCTGCCCGCGTCGGCGGCGTCGGGGAACGCCTCCCCCGTCAGGATTTTGCGCAGGTTGTCGTAGTTATTGTAGTCGTAGGAAAAATCCCCCTGCGAGGAATAGTTGTAGTAATAGCAGAATTTGGAGAGGTCGGTGTAGTTGTCCAGCCGCGCGCGGATGGAGTAAGCCGAGTAGGCGATGGCGTCCTCGTAGGCTTCCTCGAGACTGGCGCGGTACTCGGTCAGCATGCGGCTTTGCATCACCGTGACCAACAGCACGATGGGCACGATGCCCAGCAGCAGAATGACCAGCGTGAACTTGGCAAACAGGCTGACGCGCGGTGTGCGGCGCGGTGTGCGGCGCGGCGTTTCCATAGCAGGACCTCTCTTCCAAAACAAAATTGGGTGCGGGCGTAGGGCCCACACCCAATTTTAGCATATTATGGGGAACTTTTAAAGGCTTCCCCCCCCGAGGGGCTGCGCCCGCAGGCGCGTGTCGGAGCGCAACCGCCGTAGGCGGCTCTTAGCGCGGAGACTGAAGCTGTCCGCGTAAGCGGACTGATGAGGGGCGGCCTTGCCAACATATCCCGTTCACGGGCTGCTACGGCAAGTTCGGCCCTCATCCGCCCTCGGTCGGGGCCTCGGGCACCTTCCCTCCTCGCGGGGGAAGGCAGTTTTCCTTTTAGCCCTTCGCCGCGCCGGACATGATACCCTTGACGAAGTACTTCTGCAGGCTGATGTAGATGATCAGCGCAGGCACCAGGGAGATCAGCGTACCAGCAAAGACGATGTCCCAGCGGGCAGTGTACTGGCCGACGAAGGAGTAGACGGCGACCGTGATTGTCTTAGCCTGATTGGAGGGCAGCGCCAGGTACGGCATCAGGAAGTCGTTCCAGATGCCCAGGCCGTTCAGCACGACCAGGGAGGCGGTGCAGGGTCCCAGCAGGGGGAAGACGACGCGCCAGAAGGCCTTGAACTCGGTGCAGCCGTCGATTTTGGCGGCTTCCTCAATGTCGATGGGAACACCCTTCAAAAAGCTCGTGTACAGCAGCGTGCCGAAGGCGACAGAACCGGCGATGTAGCAGATGATGGGCCCCCACAGCGTTCCGTAGATGTGGAAAACCTTCATCTCCTTGAACAGGGGGAACATGTACAGGTGGAACGGAATCATCATACCGGCGGTGAAGTAGGCGTAGACAAATTTGGTGGCCTTGCTGTTGTGGCGCTCAATGGCGTAGGCAGACAGCGGCACCACCAGAATGATCAGCACCTCGCTGACAACGGTCAAAAATACCGTGTGCCAGATGGCGGTGAAGAAGTCGGTCTTGGCAAACAGATCCTTGAAGTTCTGCAGATACAGCTCTGTGGGGAAGGCAAGGGGCGCTTTCAGGATCTCGCCATTGCTCTTGAAGGCGGAAATTACGGCAAAGTAGACAGGGTACACAAAGATGATGGCCAGAATGACCGTGATGATAAAGTAGACGATGGGGGCGGCCTTGATTTTTTTCTTGGGCACGGTATTCGTTGCCTGCACAGTTTGGGTTGCCATTACAGCTGCACCTCCCGTTTGCGAAGAATCGCGGACTGAATGTTGTTAAGGACCAGAATGATGCACAGCAGCACCACGCCGACCGCCGTGCCGTAGCCTTGGCGGCCCTCGCCGAAGCCGGACTTATACAGCAGGTAGACGATGGTCTCGGTCGCAAAGCCCGGGCCGCCGTCCGTCATGACCGCAATCTGGTCAAAGACCTTTAGGCCATTGATGAGCGACAGCGTGAAGCAGATGGTGAACGAGCCGGAAATCAAGGGCAGCGTAATGAAGCGGAACCGCTGCAAAGCGGATGCGCCGTCGATCGTGGCGGCCTCCTGCACATCCTGCGGCACGCCCTGCAAGGCGGCCAGATAGATAATCATGTAGTAGCCCGCGCTCTTCCAGATCATAACGACGGCCACGGCCCAGATGGCAATGTCGGCATTGCCGAGCCAGTCCTGCTTGAGTGCGCCCAAGCCGATCATGTCCAGCACCTTGTTGATGGGGCCGAAGTTGTAGCTGTACATGATTTTCCAGATAAAGCCGGAGACGATGCCCGACAGGATGACGGGCAGGTAGAAGATCGCGCGGAAGAGGTTCTTGCCCTTGATGACATTATCGACCAGCAGCGCCAGACCGAGGGCCAGCGCGTTCTCACAGATCGAGATCACAACGGTGAGCAGGGCGGTGTTTTTCAGCGCATTGCCGAAGCGGGCGCTGGTAAAGATCTCTTTGTAGTTGTCAAAGCCGATGAATTTGATGTTGGGGTTGATGCCGTCCCACGAGGTAAAGCTGTAATAAAAGCTGGATACCGTAGGCACGATCAAAAATACCGTAAACAGGATGAACGCAGGCGCAATGAACAAAAACGCCGTTGTATCAAATTTTCTTTTCTTCTGCAGCATGGCGCTGTCCCTCCGTTTCAAAGGGTGGTTGCGGATTTTGGGCGCAGAAAGGGCGCACCGCCCATTGGCAAGTGCGCCCCGGTATCATTGCGCCTGTTGCCCCTTATTCTACACCGAGACCGGTGGTGGGGTTGAAGCTCTGGAGTGCGATGTTCCAAGTTTTCTGCAGCTCGTCGGAGGCAGAAGCGATATCGCGGGAACCCTGAGCAACTTCGATGCAGGTCTTGTAGGTGAAGTTACGGAAGTCCGGGGGCAACTCGCGGTTGCCGACTTCTTGGTTCCACATCAGGTGGGTATAATCAGCGCTGCTCAGAGCATCCAGAACGGCCTGGAACTGCTCGCTGGTGTTCATCTTCGGGGTCTCGACGGTGGTGGGGATGGAACCCATGGCCTCGCAGTAAGCGCCGTAGACATCGCTGCTGAAGAAGTACTTGCAGAAAGCGTCGAACGCAGCCTGCTTGTCGGGGTCCTTTGCGGCCTCGGTGCTCAGCGCCCAGCCGGCGGCGGTGCCGCCGGCCAGCAGGTTGACCTTGCCGTCGCGGTCGGGCACGGCGAACCAGCCGTACTCAAAGTCGGGGGCTGCATCGTTAATCTGGGCGAACATGTGCGTGCCGGAGAACATCATCGCGGACATGTCGTTGACAAAGAAGGTGGTAATCTGTGCATCGGGGGTGGAAGCCCAGCCGTCCTGCGCGAAGCTCAGCACCTCAGCCAGATCGGTGACGGCCTTCTGGTAGTTCGCGTCGGAGAAGTCCTTCTCGCCCTTGTAGCACTCCTCGATGAAGTCGGGGTCGGTCTCGAGCACGTCGTTGGCGTAGCACAGGTCATACAGGAAGCCGATGTGCCACACATCGCTGCCGCCGACGACCAGCGGGGACATATCGCCCTTGTCCTTGATGGTCTGGCACAGGGTGATGAACTCATCCCATGTCTTGGGGATCTCAAGGCCGTTCTCTTCAAAGTACTTCTTATTGTACATGATGCCCATGCCGTTGGCACCGGAGAACGGGGCTGTGTAAGTAACGCCGTCAAAGTCGACGGTGGAGACGAACAGCGCCTTGACATCATCGCTCAGGGGGGCAATCTTGCCGGCGCGGACATACATGGCGGTGTCGCGCATCTCCATCATATCGGGGAACTCACCGACGCTGTCCTTGGTTTTCAGGAACTCGCTGTAGGAGCCGCCGTCACCCGGCTCGATCGTGATGGTGATGTCGGGGTTCGCGGCGTTGAAATCATCCACGATCTTGTTCATCTGGGTCTTAAAGGTATCATCGCCGTCGGCAAAGACAAAGCTCAGCGCCGTAGGGGCAGAGACGACGCTTTCCGCAGCAGCCTCGGTGGAGGCGGCGGTAGAGGTGCTCTCGGCAGGGGCGGTGCTCTCCGCGGCAGAGGATGCGGAGGAGCCGCAGCCGGCCAGCATAACGGCGGTCATACCGGCGGCCATAGCAGCAGACAATGCTTTTTTCATGGTGTTTTCTCCTTTTCGTCTTTTGGTCTTTTTCATCGGGGGCATTGCCCCTTTCGTTGTCTATATTGTACAGGATGGCAAGCGGTAAAAACAGGCGGTTTTTTTAGAGCAAAGTGGGTGTTTTTAACTTGTTCTGCTAAAATTTCCCCACCCTAAAAGCCAGTATAGTGCATTTTGCACAATCGCGCAAGGCCAGTTTGCAGCACATTGCCGTCTGTGGAGCTTTTTTGTGTACCATAAAGCCGAACGACCTTTAAATTGCCCACATTCCGCTTAAATTTCCGCCTTATTTATAGAGGTGTAAACCTGTAAGATAGAATCAGAAAATGTGAGGCCGTGCAGGGACAGCGGCTGCATTGCCCCTGCGGCCCGGCCGCAATACCTTTACTGATTATTATAGAAGGAGAATTACCATGCTGAATCTAAACACAACCGAAAAGAACTGGGCAAGCACCGCCGCGGCACGCTTTGAACACAAGCTGCACGCCGTGCGGGAGCGCAGCGCCGAGAAGATTCCCAACCGCGCCATCGACGGCGTGCACAACAACAAAATTTTTGAAGGCGACCGCGACGATGCCGACGGCATCTGCTGGTGGACAAACGGTTTCTGGGCGGGGATGCTGTGGCAGGCCTACCACGCGACCAGCGATGACCGCTATGCCGAGATTGCCCGCTTTACCGAGCGCACGCTTGATGAGTGCTTTTCGTGCTACTACGGGCTGCACCATGATGTCGGCTTTATGTGGCTGCCCAGCGCTGTGGCAGACTACCGCCTGACCGGCGATGCCGATGCCCGCCGCCGCGGTCTGCACGCCGCCCAGCTGCTGGCCGGGCGGTTCAACCCGGCAGGCTTTATCCGCGCGTGGAACGACATCCCCGGCTCCGACTCTGACACCCGCGGCTGGGCGATCATCGACTGCCTGTTCAACATTCCGCTTTTGTATTGGGCGAGCGAGGAAACCAAGGACCCGCGCTTTAAAAAAATCGCCATGACCCACGCCGACACCGTGGCGGCAAACTTTATCCGCGCAGACGGCAGTGTGCGCCATATCGTGGAGTTTGACCCCGAAACAGGCGCGTTTGTCCGCGATTACGGCGGGCAGGGCTACGCGCAGGGCTCCAGCTGGACGCGCGGACAGACCTGGGCGCTGTACGGCTTTGTGATGAGCTACAAGCACACCGGTGCTGTGCGCTACCTTGCGATGGCGCAAAAGGTAGCAGAGTATTTTATGGCGCACATCCCCGCAGACGGGCGCATCCCGGTGGACTTCTGCCAGCCCGCCGAACCCGCCTACTATGACGACATTGCCGCCGCCGTGGCCGCCTGCGGTCTGATCGAACTGGCAAGCCTTGTGCCGGACAGACAGGACGAATACCTGACCCCGGCGCTGAAAATGCTACACACGCTGGATGCCACCGCCGACTGGGACGAGGCGCGCGACGGCTACCTGCAGTATTGCAGCGCCGACTACCACGGCCGGGAGCACAATGTCAACTTTACCTACGGCGATTACTATTTCTATGAGGCACTGCTGAAGCTGACCGGGGACGAGATTTTCCTGTGGTAAGGGGTGAACACGATGCGTGAGATTTTACACAACTATTGCCTGGGCGGGCTGAACGCCGCCTACCGACGCGACACCGAGACCGGCGCTGTCGAGCTGTTGCTGACCCCTGCCGAAGCCGAAGGGTTTACCTACCGCAATGACTGCGCCGCCGAGCCGCTGATTCAGGCCAAACTTGCCGAGGACGACGCCCCGTCGTATTTCAGCGGCGGCCGCACGATGCGCAACAGTCCCACGACGCGGGCCATGCAATATGTTGGGCAGACTGCACAAACATTCGACGGTAAAATCGTCATTACCACGAACCTGGAAGACCCGCGCGGTCTGGCCTACACCCACACCCTGACCCTGTATGCAGACAACTCCGCCGCCGAGGTCGTGACCGCCGTGGAGAACCGCGGTGATAAGCCCGTGACGTTCGAGATGCTGTCCAGCTTCACGCTGGGGAGTCTGCCGGTGTTTTCCCGGGGACTCGCCCCCGGGAGTATCAAAATCCACCGTATGCGCTCCACCTGGTCGGCCGAGGGGCGCTTGGTGACCGAAGCCGCCGAGAATCTGCAGCTGGAGCCGAGCTGGAAGTGCTACTCCGCCAACAGTGTGCGGTTCGGTAGCGTGGGCAGCTTTCCTGTGCGCGGCTTTGTGCCGTTTTGCGCGGTGGAGGATACCGCCCACGGCGTGACATGGGCCGCTGTCACTACGCAGGGCAGCAGCTGGCAGATGGAGCTGTATCGACAGGATTTCGGGCTGTCCCTGTCGGGCGGGCTGGCTGACCGGGAGTTCGGCGCATGGTGCAAGACCCTTGCCCCCGGCGCGTGCTTCACTGCGCCCAAGGCCATCGTGACCGCCGTGCGCGGCGGTGCAGACACGGCGGCGCAGGTGCTGGCAGAAAACACCCGCCGCGCCATCGAGCCGCTTTTGCCCGCATCGGAAAAGACCCTGCCTGTGCTGTTCAACGAATTCTGCTCCACATGGGGCAAGCCCACCGAGGAAACCGTCCTGCGCCATGTCCGCGCGCTGAAGGGCAAAAACTTAGGCTACTATGTCATTGACGCGGGCTGGTACGATGATGACGCCTTTGAGGCGGCAACAAAATTGGGCAAGTGGGAGCTGAGCCGCAAGGCATTCCCGCACGGCTTAAAGTATGTCGTGGATGCGATCCACGATGCCGGGATGAAGGCCGGCATCTGGTTTGAGTTTGAGGTTGTCGGCCGTGACGAGCCGGACTGCTTCAATAAAACCGAGTGGCTGCTGACCCGCGATGGGCAGCCCATCACAGCGGGCGACCGCCGCTTTTGGGATATGCGCAAGCCCGAGGTGCAGGAGTATTTGGCGCACAAGGTCATTGATTTTCTGCGTAACAACGATATTGACTATATGAAGGTCGATTACAACGAGAATATCGGCCTCGGCTGTGACGGTGCGGAATCCTTGGGCGAAGGGCTGTATGAGCAGATTCTGGCAAGTCAGCAATTTTTTGCCCGCATCCGGCGCGAGCTGCCCGATTTGGTGCTGGAGCTTTGTGCATCGGGCGGGCATCGGCTCTGCCACAGCTTTTTGGAGCTTGCCTGTATGGCGAGTTTCTCCGATGCGCACGAGTGTGACGAAATCCCCATCATCGCCGCCAATATGCACCGTATGATTCTGCCGCGCCAAAGCCAGATCTGGGCGGTAGTCAAGGCGGGGCAGCCGCTGCAAAAGCTGTACTACCAAATCTGCAGCGGGCTATTGGGACGGCTGTGCTTCTCCGGCGAGCCGGACGCCCTCTCGGACGCGCAGTGGGCCATCATAGACGAAGGCACGGCGTTTTACGCCAAGGCAGCCCCCATCATTGATCACGGCGTCAGTCAGCGGTTTGGCTCCCGCATCGTCAGTTACCGCGCGCCCAAGGGCTGGCAGGCAGTCGTGCGGCGCGGTGAAACGCAGACGCTTGTTGTTGTGCACACCTTCGGCGCCGCGCCCGAAGCCGTCACCCTGCCGGTGGGCGGCAAAATCGCCGCACAGTTTATGCGGGATGGCCTGACGGTGACGCGCCTTGACGGTCAACTGACCGTGCATGGGTTTACCGATTTTGACGCCGCCGCCTTTATCTTAGAAAACGAGGTGTAACATGAACACCCTGCAAAATCCGATCCTTCCGGGCTTTGCGCCCGATGCCAGCGCCCTGCGCGTGGGCGAGGATTACTACATTGCTACGTCTACTTTCGAGTGGTGGCCCGGCATTGAAATTTATCATTCCAAGGATTTGGTCAACTGGGAGTGGGCCACCGCACCCATCGCCCGGCGCGATATGGTCCCCAGTGAGCTGCTTGGCAACTACAATTCCGGCAGCCTGTGGGCGCCGCATCTCTCCTACGCGGACGGACTGTTCTGGCTGGTTTATACCGATGTCAAAAGCTCGACTGCCTTCAAGGATACCCTGAACTATGTCGTCACTGCGCCAAAAATCACCGGCCCGTGGAGTGAGCCGACTTTGGTGACCGCCAGCGGCTTTGACCCGGCGCTGTTCCACGATGATGACGGACGCCACTATTTTTTGAATATGCTGTTTGACTGGCGGCTGG
>ERZ1034962.256-NODE-256-length-29235-cov-1100.528650_pt1 | contig 29235 bp, 26 predicted proteins | sample MGYA00520696_ERZ1034962 | MGnify/ENA primary metagenome ERZ1034962 (study PRJEB33766, sample SAMN09781770) | gut metagenome | biome: gut microbiome | host: Homo sapiens | place: Madagascar | study: EMG produced TPA metagenomics assembly of the PRJNA485056 data...
AAAACACCTCAAAAGTTAGATTTTTTCTGTCCAACTTTTGGGGTGCGGTTCATTTCTCAGCCTTTTGTATTTTCACATTGCGCGTTATTGTCTTAGTTGCTGTGCCAGATTTCGTCGTTGTATTGTTCAATTGTACGGTCTGATGAGAAGAAACCAGCTTTGGCAATATTTTTAACGACTTTTGTCATCCAAACTTTTTGGTCTTCGTAATCAGCAAGCATTTGTTCTTTAACAGCAATGTATTCTTTAAGGTCAATCAAAGTCATGAACCAGTCTTTGTTAATCAATTCATTGTAAAGACGCTCAAGACGTTCTGCGTTAGCATGTTTCACTAATTCATCACTAACGATGAAGTCAACAGCTTCTTTGATAATTGGGGCATTTTCATAGTAATCAGTTGATACATAACCTTCCGTTGCATAAAGGTCAATGATAGTATCAGAATCTTTACCAAATGTATAAATATTATCCATTTCTGCTAATTCAGCAATTTCAACATTGGCACCGTCCATTGTACCAAGAGTCAGTGCACCGTTGAGCATGAATTTCATGTTACCAGTACCTGAAGCTTCTTTTGATGCAAGAGAGATTTGTTCAGAAATATCTGTCGCAGGAATTAAGTGTTCAGCAACGGTAACGTTATAGTTTTCAACCAAGTGAACATTTAGATATTGGTTAACTTCTGGGTCATTGTTAATCACTTCTGACAAGCAAAGAAGCAAGTGAGTGATATCTTGGGCAATGACGTAAGCAGGTGCTGCTTTACCACCAAAGATAACAGTAATCTTACGTTTTGGCAAGTTACCACGTTTGATTTCAAGGTATTTATGAATGACATAAAGAGCATTCATTTGTTGACGTTTGTACTCGTGGAAACGTTTGATTTGTGTATCAATAATTGAGTTTTCGTCAAGTTCAATACCTTTATTTTCTTTGAGGTAACGTTTAAGAGCAAGTTTATTATTGTGCTTGATTTCAGCCAATTTAGCATGAACAGCTTCATCATCAGCAAAAGCAAGTAATTTTTCAAGCTTAGTCGCATCAGTCAAGTAGTCATCGCCGATAAGTTCTTTGATATAGTCAGCCAAATCTTGGTTAGCAAATTCAAGCCAGCGACGGAATGTGATACCGTTTGTTTTGTTGTTAAATTTTTCAGGATAAATATCATAGAACGGTTTCAACTCACTGTTTTTAAGGATTTCAGTGTGAAGCGCAGCTACCCCATTGACAGATGTTGAGAAATGAATATCCATATGTGCCATGTGAACACGGTCAGCTTCGTCAATGATCTGAACAGCTGAGTCAGAGTATTCGCTAGCAATCAATGTATTCAATTTTTCAATGATTGTTACCAAATGAGGACAACTTCGTTAAGGTAGGCAAGAGGCCATTTTTCAAGTGCTTCTGCCAAGATAGTGTGGTTAGTGTAACCAACCATATTTTTCACGATTGAAACAGCTTCGTCAAAGTCAATGTCATGTTTTTCAGTCAAAAGACGGATAAGTTCTGGAATGACCATTGATGGGTGAGTATCATTGATTTGCACATAAGCATAATCAGCCAAGTCATGCAAGTTTGACCCACGTTCGATAGCTTCATCAATCAATAACTGTGCCGCATTTGAAACCATGAAATATTGTTGGTAAATACGAAGCAATTCACCATTACGGTCTGAATCATCTGGGTAAAGGAAGAGTGTCAAGTTTTTCTTGATTTCAGTCTTATCAAATGAAATACCATCGTGAATCAAACCGTAGTCAAGCCCGTCAATATCAAACAAGTTCAAATAGTTTTTAGTGTCACGTTTATAACCCAAAATATCGATACGGTCAAGACGAGATTTAAGTGTGAAATCTTTAAATGGCACATCATAACTGATATCAGTTGGAACAAGCCATGAATCTTTTTCAATCCAGTAGTTAGCTTCCGCTTCTTGTTGGTTATCAACGAAAACTTGTTTGAAAAGTCCGCAGTGATAGTTAAGACCAACACCTTCACCGTTGATACCAAGTGTTGATATTGAAACGATGAAACATGATGCCAAACGACCAAGTCCACCGTTACCAAGAGATGGTTCAAGTTCAACATCTTCTACTTCTGCGATTGATTTACCTGCTGCAGCTAGTTCAGCTTTAACATCTTTATAGATACCAAGGTTAATCAAGTTGTTTGACAAAAGTTTACCAATAAGAAATTCAGCAGAAATGTAGTAAACTTTGCGTTTAGCTGTATTTTTTGGTTTTTCAGCAGCTAATTCTTTAACGTAGTGCAAAAGTGCTACATAGATATCTTCATTGCTCAATTCGGCAAGTTTTTGGCCTTTCGAAGTTACGTAATCTGTAAATTTAGTTGTCATTATAATATCTCTTTTTCTTTTTTACTTTAATGTATTTTTGCGGCAATAAAGTGCTGTGATATCTTTCAAGAAAGCTTTGCGTTCATCTGTCAAATCTTCTTTTAACATACGCCATTGCCAGTTGCCACCAACAGTATTTGGAATGTTCATGCGAGACTCAGCTGGTTTGTCAAGAATGTCTTGCATAGTCGCAATTGCAATATCACTAGCCGTTGCAAACAAGGTACGAAGCATTGTTTGTGTGATTGGCTCGCCTTCATGACGATGTGTATAAGCATCAACAAATGCTTTTTGTTCATCTGTCAAGTTATCGTACCAACCATTAACCACTTCGTTATCATGTGTGCCATTGTAAGCAACGCTATTTTTATTGCAGTTATGCGGAGCATCGATACTCTTACCTTCTGTATAGTAGAAACCAAATTCAAGAATCTTCATACCTGGGAAAGCAGTGTCAGTTAACAATTGCTCGGCTTTGGCATCAATATAACCGAGGTTTTCTGCAATAATAGGAAGTTCGCCAAGTTCGTCACGTACAACATCAAACAAAGCACGTCTTGGACCAGGTTGCCAACTACCATCATTCGCTGTCTTGTAATCCCCACGGATTTCCCAATAATCTGAGAAGCCTTTGAAATGGTCAATACGAAGAAGGTCATACAATTTGAAGCCTTCTTGAATACGGTAAACCCACCAAGCATAATTCGTCTTAGCATGGTTTTTCCAATCATAAATTGGATTTCCCCAAAGCTGACCATCATCGCTGAATTCATCCGCAGGAACACCAGCAATGCAAAGTGGATTTTTATCACTATCTACTTTGAACAGATCAGGCATTGTCCACACTTCAACACTATCATCTGAAACGTAAATTGGCATATCACCAATAATTTCAATCCCATTTTCATTAGCATAAGCTTTGAGCTTAGCCCATTGTTGATAGAAGAAATATTGAGTGACTTTATGGTAAAGAATAGCGTCTTTTAATTTAGCACGGTAAGTTTCAAGAGCTTTTTCTTCTCGTCTAACAACCGCTTTATCATCCCATTCTTGTAGAGCTTTGTTATCAAAAAATTCTTTAATTGCCATGAAATCTGCAAAATCTTGGAGCCAGCTAGTATCTTTTTCAAATTCAGCTAAGGCTTCAACATTTTCCTTTTGGCTCAAGAAGGTTTTGACGGCTTTTTCCAAAATAGGACGGCGCAACTCAAAAATACGAGCGTAATCAACAGACTCTAAATCATCACCAAAATTAACGGTTTCAAAATCTTTTTTATCAAGGTAACCTTGTTCACTAAGGAGTTCAAGGTCAATCAGATACGTATTCCCCGCAGTAGCTGAGAACGATTGATAAGGAGAATCACCATAACTTGTCGTTGTTAGTGGTAAAATTTGCCAGTATGTTTGGTCAGTTTCAACTAAGAAATCAACAAAGTCATAGGCTCCTTGTCCGAATGTTCCCACCCCCTTGCTTTCCAGGTAGCGATGTGATATGCATCAATACCCCACTTGCACGTTTTTTCATACGTTTTCTCATTTATCAACTATCTTCACACTGCAATTTATAACGAAATCGTTTGCGTAAGTCAACTATTTTCTTAAAAATTTTTACAAAAAAATCGCCCTACTAGCTAAAAAGCATTAGCTAATAAGGCGATATAGGGTATTAAAACAAGACTAAAAAGTTGTTGAACTCTTTTTAGTTAATCATTGACGTGTAATTGGCGTACACTTTCACGTTCTCTAAGCGTAAATGGAACAATGATTTTTTCAGTAATAGCTGTTTTAGGCGATTTAATCAACTCTACTAATCTTCTGAAACTTGTTCGTCCAAGATTTGAAACATTGATATCAAAGGTTGTTAAATATGGGTGAACTAGAGTTGAATACGCTGAGTTATTGAAAGTAATAATCGAAATATCATCAGGTACACTCAATTGATAATAAGATAAAAACTGCGTAATTCTAACCGAAATTGTGTCTGCAATAACAATTAAAGCGGTTGCTTTGCTCTCTTCGATTTTTTGAATTAGTTCTTCTAGTACCATAGGATCTCTACGGTCAAATAAGAGTGCGGGATTGCTATCAAGCTCTAATTTCTCTATGCCACGTAGGTAACCAAAATAACGTTCTGATGACACTTCAGATTTTAAATCATCTGTTACAAAAAGAATCTCACGATGTCCTTTTTGGTAAAGATATTCTACTGCTTTTTTCCCCATTAATTGGTTATCATTATCAATATAAGTAATGTCGTTTTCAAAACCTTCTGGTGCTCCTACGATAACAAATGGCACGTCATTGTCCATTAAATACTTACGAACAGGATCGTCAGGATCAGAATAAAGGATAATAAAACCATCAACGCGCTTCTGACGGTACATTAACTTAACCTGTTCTTCAAGTTCATCAACCGTCATCCCTGTTGCGATTGATACCGTAAAATCATTTAGTTTTGCTTCACTTGTAATTGTTGACAAAATCTGCATAAAGAAAGGCTCATTCAAACGATCTGGAGTCATTAATGGTGGAAAAATCAAACCAACGTTATAAGTCAAACCGCTTGCTAACATTTGCGCAGCAACATTGGGCACATAACCAAGCTCTGCCATCGCTTTCCGAACTTTGTCTTTTGTTTTCTGAGAAATGGATTTATTATCTTTTAAAACACGACTAACTGTTGAAGGATTCACGCCAGCTTTAGCCGCTACATCTTTTATTGTAACCATCTAAGTCTCCTTTTCACTTTTCATTTTATAATAGATTTACAGTGCTGACAAGGTTTTACTTGCAAAATCTTATTTTACTCCCTATTATACATAAAAGCAGATTTTCTGCAATTGCTTGCTTTTATATCCTGCAACTTTTTTAACAAAAAATTTTTGATCGTTATGAACCCCCTTAAATTAAGCTTTTGTGACTATTTTTTGTTTGAAAACTCAAATTTTTTAATTTTTTTCAAAAAACGCTTGACAATGTCTGAAAACGATCGCATAGCAAATAACTGCGGAAATAATATTACTAATCTTTCTATAGGAGGGGAAATCATGAAAAAGAACTCATAGAAAAAATGCCCCTTGCTGGTGCAGGTCTTACACTCGCAGGTAGCGTATTAGTCGCTTGCTCAAATTCCTCATCAAATAGTTCAAGCTCTTCATCAAGCAAGACTATTAAATTATGGGTTCCAACAGGCGCTAAAGAATCTTATTCAGAAGTCGTTAAACAATTCGAAGAAGAATCTGGCTACACTGTAAAAGTTGTTGAATCAAACGATTCAAAAGCACAGGAAAATGTTAAAAAAGCCCCAGAAAAAGCTGCTGATGTCTTTTCACTCCCACATGACCAACTTCTTCTTTGGTATTATTTTAGCTCTTATTATCAATACTAAAGGTTTGAAATTGAAGAAAATGTGGCGAACAATCTTTGTTATTACCATTGCGGTGCCACAATTCATTTCACTTCTTATCATGAGAAACTTGCTTAGCGATGCTGGTCCAATCAATGCTATTCTTGAAAAAATCGGACTCGTCTCAGTTGCTAATCCATTGCCGTTCTTATCTGATCCGCTTTGAGCCAAGTTCTCAATTATCATCGTCAACATGTGGGTTGGTATTCCTGTAACAATGTTGGTTGCTACTGGTATCATCATGAACTTGCCACAAGATCAAATTGAAGCTGCTGAAATTGACGGAGCAAGCAAATTCCAGATTTTCAAATCAATCACATCACTCTTCATGTTTATGCAAAATTACTACGTGGAAGGTATTACAGGCGGTTCTGTTAAATAATCTAAAACCTAGCATTTCCCCTTCTAAATTAATTATCAAAAACAGCTTAGAACGATTGTTCCAAGCTGTTTTATTTTTATTACACTATTATAGTAGAAAATTTTGTTTCTTACCAAAATTCGCGCAAGAAATCATCTTTCAAACGTTCACGGTAAAAGAGTTCGTTGAGGTCATCTTCCTCGAAAACGCGAAGCAAATTAAGCATATCATAAGCTAAATCTAGTTTTGGTAATTCCTTGCGAGGAACCCATTTAATTTCGCCCTCATCAGTCGAATGAATATTACCGACGTAGTCAGAAGATTGATATAAGAAAACAAGGTAGCGTTCATCTTCTTTAGTGTACCAATGTTTCATTCCCACTAATTGTGGATCGTTAATCGTCAAACCAGTTTCTTCCTTAACTTCACGAATAACAGACTCAACCAAGCCTTCGTGTGGCTCAATATGCCCTCCAGGAAGCGCATAACCAGACCAACGATAACGTTTTGGGTCACGAATCTGCATGACTACATTTCCCTGACCATCCTCAATTAAACACATATTTGTTAAAATCACACTCTGTGCACGTGACATATTTTCCTCCGAATTCTATTCTCTACGCTAATGCTTAATATTAATTGTTTTTAGGGTGTTCTAAAGTGAACTTTTACATGAATCTCAATTCTAAGCCATGGCTTTCAATTCTAATACCATATCACGCAATTGGGCAGCAAGTTCGAAATCGAGCATTTCTGCTGCTTCTTGCATTTGTTTTTGAAGTTTCTTAATTGTCTCTTGACGTTCTGCTTTCGTCATAGCATTGTAATCTGGAATATCTTCTGCGACATCTGTATCAGAACTTTTCGAAATGGCAATCAAATCGCGAATATCTTTTTTGATTGTTTGCGGAACAATACCATGCTCTTCATTGTAACGCATTTGAATTTCACGACGACGAGCCGTTTCGTCCATGGCTTTTTGCATGGATTCTGTAATCTTATCAGCATACATGATAACATGCCCCTCGCTGTTTCGCGCTGCACGTCCAATCGTTTGAATAAGACCACGTTCATTGCGCAAGAATCCTTCCTTGTCCGCATCAAGAATGGCAACCAAGCTCACTTCTGGGACGTCAATTCCTTCACGGAGCAAATTAATCCCAATCAAGACATCAAAAACACCTAGACGCAAATCACGAATGATCTCCGTACGTTCCAACGTTTTAATATCTGAATGCATATACTTGACTTTGACACCCATTTCTTTGAGGTAATCGGTCAAATCTTCTGCCATTTTCTTAGTTAATGTTGTAATGAAGGTGCGTTCGCCTTTTTCAGCGCGGCTATTGATTTCACCGAGCAAATCATCCATTTGTCCCATTGTTGGACGTACTTCCACTTCAGGGTCAAGTAAACCAGTTGGACGAATGATTTGTTCAACAACAGTATCAGTTTGTTCCAGCTCGTAATCCCCTGGAGTGGCTGACACGTAAACAATTTGGTGAACATGACTTTCAAATTCTTCACGGCGCAAAGGACGATTATCAAGCGCACTTGGTAAACGAAAACCATAATTCACCAGCATTTCCTTACGCGAATGGTCCCCGTTATACATTCCTTTGATTTGACCCATGGTCATGTGACTTTCATCGACCATAATAAGGAAATCTTCTGGGAAGAAATCAAGTAAGGTAAACGGCGGCTCCCCTTCTGAACGACCGTCCATATGACGCGAATAATTTTCGACACCATTCGTATAGCCCATTTCACGAAGCATTTCAACATCGTATTCCGTTCTTTGGCGAATACGCTGCGCTTCTATCAACTTTCCTTCTACCTCAAATTGCTTGACCTGCTCTTCCATTTCTTCCAAAATGTCGTGAATGGCGTGCTCCATATGTTCCTCGTTGGTCATGAAGTGTGTAGCAGGGAAAATCGCTAAATGTTCCACCTCACCAAGAACTTTACCTGTCAAACTTTCGATTTCTCGAATATGGTCAATTTCGTCACCAAAAAATTCCACACGAAAAGCGTGTTCATCACGACTGGCTGGGAAAATTTCGACAACGTCGCCACGCACACGAAAACGGCCACGTTGAAAATCAATGTCATTTCGTTCAAATTGAATGTCAACCAAATCATTTAACAATTGGTCACGTGATATTTCTTGCCCAGGTCGCAAACTAACCACACTATCAGCATATTCTTTTGGTGACCCCAAACCATAGATACACGATACCGACGCTACTACGATAACGTCATTACGTTCTAGTAGGGCTGATGTTGCTGAATGGCGTAATTTATCGATTTCATCATTTACCGAGCTATCTTTTTCAATATAAGTATCACTAGAAGGCACATAAGCTTCTGGTTGATAGTAATCATAATAAGACACAAAATATTCAACAGCATTGTCTGGGAAAAATTCTTTGAATTCCCCATAAAGTTGCCCAGCCAAAGTTTTATTATGAGCAATGACCAACGTTGGTTTGTTGACCTTAGCAATAACTTGACTCATCGTATAAGTCTTACCAGTTCCTGTTGCTCCAAGAAGAATTTGAGCTTTTTCCCCACCTTCAATATTATCCACCAAAGCCTCAATAGCTTCTGGTTGATCTCCAGATGGTTGGTATTTTGATACTAATTTAAATTGATTGTTCTCTACTCTATCTATCATGATAATCCTCAAAACTGAAATTTATTACTCTTATTGTAACACAAGTCAATAAAAAAGGGATTTTTTAGACTATTATTGCTAAAATTACAGCATCACATGTCAGGTTTTCTAACATCATATGTTTCTTGAAGTTGCCTTAATGTCTGAATTTTGGTATAATAATGCTATTCTAACCAAAAGGAGACTAACATGAAGCACAAATTGAAAGCTCTTATGCTAGCAATATTCTTTGTATTCTTTGTGTTTGGTGTCAAAGCTCAAGCGGATACAATTAGCATTGTATCTGATACAGCTTATGTCCCATTCGAATTTAAAGATTCAGACCAAACTTATAAAGGGATTGATGTTGATATCATCAAAGAAGTCGCTGAACGCGAGGGATGGGACTATGAACAAACTTACCCCGGTTTTGATGCTGCAGTAAACGCTGTTCAAGCGGGACAAGCGGATGCTCTTATGGCAGGAACAACCGTTACTGATGCACGTAAGAAAGTCTTTACTTTCTCTGATAGCTATTATGATACTTCAATCGTTATCTACACCAAAAGTGGTAACACAGCCATTTCAAAATATAGCCAATTAAAAGGTAAAACTGTCGGTGTTAAAAATGGTACTGCTGCCCAAACTTGGCTTGACCAACATGCTGATAAATATGGCTATACTGTCAAAACATTTGATACTAGCGATTTGATGAATAACAGCCTTGATTCTGGTTCTATTGATGCAGCGATGGACGACACACCAGTTGTTCAATACGCTATCAATCAAGGAAAATCATATGAAATCAATATTGATGCAGAATCAATCGGAAGCTTCGCTTTTGCTGTTAAAAAAGGAAGTAACTACGAATATTTGATTGATGAATTCAACGAAGCTCTTGCTGCTATGAAAGAAGACGGTACTTATGACCAAATCATGCAAAAATGGTTAGGTGATTCATATACATCTTCTTCAACAAGCTCATCATCTAATAGTTCAGCCGCTTCAAGTACCTTAACATTAACTGGAGACGCTTCTGCTAAAGCTACACCCGTTAAAAGTACTTACAAAATCGTCATGGACTCTTCTTTCGCACCATTTGAATACCAAAATGATTCTGGTGAATACGAAGGTATTGACGTTGAATTGATTAAAGCTATCGCTGAACAACAAGGTTTCAACGTTGAAATTTCTAACCCTGGTTTTGATGCTGCGCTTAACGCGGTTCAAGCGGGACAAGCGGATGCGGTCATGGCAGGTATGTCAATCACAGATGCTCGTAAAAAAATTTTTGATTTCTCTGATGCTTACTACACTTCAAATATCTTACTTGCTGTAAAATCCGGTAGCAGCGTTAAAAGTTATAGTGATTTGAAAGGCTTAACTGTCGGAGCTAAAACCGGAACATCATCTTACACATGGTTATCTGAACACGCTGACGAATACGGTTATACCTTGAAAGCTTTTGACGAAGCCTCAACAATGTATGACAGTTTGAACTCTGGTTCTATTGATGCCTTAATGGATGATGAAGCCGTTCTCCTCTACGCTATCCAACAAGGACGTGACTTTGAAACACCTATCGCTGGGGAAAAATCCGGTGAATACGGATTTGCCGTCAGCAAAGGTTCTAACCCAGAATTGATTGAAATGTTCAACAACGGTCTTGCTGCCTTAGTTGAATCTGGCGAATACGACGAAATCGTCAATAAATACCTTGGTACAAGCGATAATTCAAGTTCAAGCTCAAGTTCATCAAGCGTTGATGAAACAACAATCTGGGGACTCCTCAAAAATAACTATTCACAATTGCTTTCAGGTTTAGGCAAGACACTTAGCTTAACACTGATTTCATTTGCAATTGCCATGGTTATTGGTATTATCTTTGGTATGATGGCTGTTTCGCCAAACAAAGTTCTTCGTACTATTTCAGCTGTCTTTGTTGACATCGTACGTGGTATCCCATTGATGATTGTAGCTGCCTTTATTTTCTGGGGAATTCCAAACCTTCTCGAGTCTATCACTGGCAAACAAAGCCCAATCAACGATTTCGTTGCAGCTACTATTGCGCTTTCGCTTAATGGTGGTGCTTACATTGCAGAAATCGTCCGTGGTGGTATCGAGGCTGTTCCTCAAGGTCAAATGGAAGCCAGCCGTAGTTTAGGTATTTCATATGGTAAGACAATGCAAAAAATCATCTTGCCCCAAGCTGTTCGCCTAATGCTACCAAACTTCATCAACCAATTCGTTATTTCATTAAAAGATACAACTATCGTATCAGCAATTGGTCTTGTTGAACTCTTCCAAACTGGTAAAATCATCATTGCTCGTAACTACCAATCTTTCCGTATGTATGCTATCTTAGCAGTTATCTACCTTGTAATGATCACCCTTTTGACACGTTTAGCAAAACGTCTAGAAAAGAGGCTTAAATAATGGCAGAATTAAAAATTGATGTACAAAATTTGCACAAATCTTATGGAGATAATGAGGTCCTAAAAGGAATCACAACTCAGTTCCACGAAGGTGATGTTGTTTGTATTATTGGTCCTTCAGGTTCAGGGAAATCAACATTCCTACGTACCCTCAACTTACTTGAAACAATCACAAGTGGAAAAGTTATCGTTGACGGTTATGAACTTTCTGACCCAAAAACTGATGTCGATAAAGTTCGTGAGGATATCGGAATGGTATTCCAACACTTTAACCTTTTCCCACACATGACAATTCTTGAAAACATTACCTTTGCGCCTATCGAACTAGGTAAGGAAAGCAAAGAAGAGGCAGAAAAACATGCCATGGAACTTCTTGAACAAGTCGGCTTAGCTGATAAACGTGACGCAAAACCCGAAAGCTTATCAGGGGGACAAAAACAACGTGTGGCTATCGCTCGCAGTTTAGCTATGAATCCTGATATCATGCTTTTTGACGAACCTACTTCTGCACTTGACCCAGAAATGGTCGGAGACGTTCTTAACGTTATGAAAAATCTTGCAGAACAAGGCATGACAATGTTAATCGTCACTCACGAAATGGGATTTGCTCGTAAAGTTGCCAACCGCGTTATCTTTACCGACGGCGGTGAATTCCTCGAAGACGGCACACCAGAACAAATCTTCGACAACCCACAACACCCACGCCTAAAAGACTTCCTTGATAAAGTCTTGAATGTGTGATAAATCAAAAAGGTCGGATGCTAAAGCATCTCGACCTTTTACATCACCTACTATTTGGTAGGCGACTAGATTTCTCACTAGGTTTAGTTAAAGCTGTTAAGTTTCTACGCTAGGTATTACAGCACTTAGCTAACACTACCTACTCTATTACCTTTGACTTTTATAGCACCTTTTGATAAACTAATATCAAATTAACATTCAGGAGGAAAAGGAGCAATGAAGAACTAAGAACAGAATTTTTGATACTACCATATCAAGTTTTGTTTTTAATGCGCTCTTTAATAAACTTCCTCAGCTAATAGATGGCTATTTTCCGCCTTTATTAGTGCTATTTTGTTTTATTAATAGAAAGCCTCACTCTCTACTTGATTTGTAGAGAGTTTTTTTATTAAAAGCGAGGTTCTTATGCTACAAATTAATCATTTAACAATTACACAGCTTATTTCTGATTTAAATGTAATCGTCAATTCTGGGGATAAATTAGCTATTATTGGCGAAGAGGGTACTGGGAAGTCAACACTTTTAAAGACTATTTTGTCTCCGCAATTAATGGCTAACTACTGTATTCTCGAGGGAAAAATTGATAATCATTTTCCCAAAATTGGATATTTACCACAAGCTTTGTCACAAAAACAAGAAAAGATGACAGTTTCAGAATTTCTTTATGATAATTTAGATTATGTTAGTTTCGATTTCAATGCTTTTTACCAAATGGCTGCGCGATTAGATTTGGATATTCAATCTTTAGAAAATAGAAATCAGAGTTTGAAAAGTTTATCTGGTGGAGAAAAATTAAAGTTACAACTTGCTAAACTGGTTGGTGAAACCAATGATTTACTCTTACTAGATGAACCCTCTAGCGACCTTGATGCGCAGGCGATTAATACTTTACAAGCATTCATTCAATCATCTGACAAAACAATTATTTTTATCTCTCATGATGAAGCCCTGCTAGAAAAAACTGCTACCGCTATTCTACACCTTGAGTTAATAAAGCGTCGTCAAGTTGCTCGCGCAAGCTATTTTTCAGGAAGTTACACAGATTATATGATTTATCGTCACAAAGCTTACACCAAACAACTGGAACAAGCCAAAAACGACTGCCGTATAAAAGCTAAAAGAGACGCTAAAATACAACGGCTTCATCAGGCGGCAGAATACAATGTGCGAAATACTCATGATAGCACTATGGGGAGATTAGCGGCTAAAAAGATGAAAAATGTCTTATCTCTTGAAAAACGGTATACCAAAGAAGAAAAAATGGTCGATTTTCCTGAAGAAATGGATAGTATAAAACTATTTTTCGATGATATTGTCCCTCTCGATAAAAAGAAAAAACTTCTGTCTTGGGACAATCATGATTTATCAACTGGCCAAAAAGTCAGTTTAACCATTTTAGGTCAAGATAAACTGGTGATTACTGGGAGAAACGGTATCGGAAAAACACGTCTGCTCACACAAATTTACCAAGAGCTAGATAAAAATCATTTTTCAATCGGTTATATGCCACAAGATTACGATAGTGTTTTTAGCAAAGAAATGACCGCTCTAACATTTTTTAACACAGGTATCAGACAGCGAAAAAGCTCGAACACTCCGTCCTTGAACTTTCAGGTGGCAAAAAGCAAAATTATTCTTAGCACGTATGGTTCTAGCCCAAAATCATATCTTAATTCTTGATGAGCCGACAAGGCATATTTCACCAACTAGTCAGCCATTAATCAGAGAACTTTTAAAAAATTTTAACGGCTGCATTATCAGTGTTTCTCACGATAGAAAATTCATTGACGACATTGCTAATCTACGTTATCAATTAACTGACAAAGAACTTCAAAAATATTAAAAAAACTGTCCAGTGGACAGTTTTTTCACGAGCTTAGAGATTGAAAAGCGAGTTAAGTCCAGTGGACTGTTTTTCACGAGCCTAGAAATTGAAAAGCGAGTTTTATGCAGGTAAGTAAGGCGAGTATTATGATTCTTGACCTTTGGCTTCATCTGGTTTTTCTTTAGCTAATTTTTCACGCTCCAAGCGCAAACGTCGATTTGGATTAAGGGTATTGAAAAGTTCTTCTAGCTTTTCAGCATTCCAAACATCGGCTGCTGATACAAAATTACCATCTTTATCTCGAAAAGATATCGGTTTATCACCCATAAGAACCTCCAGCAAAATGTAATATAAGCTCAATTGTGAATCATCACAATTCCTATTCGTCTTTAAAATTTATAATTTATAATTCTTCCAATTTAAGCAAGCGAGCACAGTAATCAAACACGTCGTTAGAACATACGTTACTAGTTCGAAAATGGTTTCGATAATAAACCATTTTCGAGCTAGTAAGATGCCTAGGCAAGTTAATCCACAAATTCGAATTCGAAGTTTCCGATTCGGACGATGTCTCCGTCTTTAGCTCCGCGTTCGCGAAGGGCTTCATCAACACCCATACCACGCAATTGGCGAGCAAATTTCATAACGGATTCATCACGTTCCATATTCGTCATGACAAAGAGTTTTTCAAGTTTTTCACCTGACAATACCCAAGCAGCATCGTCATCACGTAAAATTTCAAACGGACGTTCGTCTGGATCAAATCCGTAGTATACTTCTTCACCAATCATGTCATCTTCAGTGTAAAGCAAGAATTTATCAGTCTTATCAAGCAATTCTGCTGTTGCTTCCATCAGATTTTCCAAACCTTGGTGAGCTAAGCTTGAAATTGGGAAAATCATTGGCATTTCATCGAAATCATCGTAATTTGCTGCCAATTTTTCTTTGAAGACTTTCAAGTTTTCTTCTGCTTCTGGTATGTCCATTTTGTTAGCAACGATGATTTGTGGACGTTCCATCAAACGAAGGTTGTAAGTTTCAAGTTCATTATTGATTGAAACATAATCTTCGTAAGAGTCACGACCTTCACTTGCTGACATGTCGATAACGTGCAAGATAACACGTGTACGCTCGATGTGACGAAGGAATTGTGTACCAAGTCCAACACCTTGTGAAGCTCCTTCAATCAATCCTGGAAGGTCAGCCATAGCAAAGCTGTCACCTGATTTGGTGCGAACCATACCAAGATTAGGCACAATTGTTGTAAAGTGATAAGCACCGATTTTGGGTTTAGCAGCTGTAACAACACTTAGTAATGTAGATTTACCAACTGATGGGAACCCAACCAAACCAACATCAGCCAAGATTTTCAATTCAAGTTGAAGTTCACGTTCTTCACCTGGTTCACCATTTTCGGCAATTTCTGGTGCAGGGTTACGTGGTGTCGCAAAGCGGATGTTACCACGTCCACCGCGTCCACCATGAGCCACAACAAATTCTTGACCATTTTCAACAAGGTCAGTGATAACTTTATTTGTCTCAGCATCACGAACAGTTGTTCCTTGTGGGACACGAACAATAAGGTCTTCTGCACCACGTCCGTGCATTCCTTTTGTCATCCCTTTTTCACCAGATTTAGCTTTAAAAATACGGTTGTAACGGAAGTCCATCAATGTACGAAGTCCTTCGTCAACTTTAAAGATGACTGAACCACCTTTACCACCGTCACCTCCCCAAGGACCGCCATTAGGGACATATTTTTCACGACGGAAGGCAACCATGCCATCACCACCACGACCAGCTTTAACGCTGATTTTGGCAGTATCTAAAAATATACTCATTATTAATTCCTATTCTTTCATTGTAATAACAATTGCATTAAAATTGGATGTGCAAAAGCATAAAAAAACGCCTCTTCAGCGTTCTTTAAATAATTGAACCAATAGCAGTCGCAATAAGACCACCTACAGTTACTAGAACCATTAAGATAACAACTACTAAAGTCAGTTTTTCAAACGCTGTTTTTTTACGTGGTCCGTTTTCACCAAATGCCACTTTAATACACCTCGCTCATTGAATTTATTACTATCATCTTAACATGATTGCCCCAAATAATCAAATAACTACTGCAGAAATTTACAATTCAACGTCAAATTCTTCAAGGCTTGCTAACTCATCATCTGTTAATCGACGCCACTCTCCAAGAGCCAATTGTTTATCCAATTGAAGTGGACCCATGCTGAGACGTTGAGGATCTGTCACTTTTTTACCACAAGCCTGTACCATGCGTTTGACTTGGTGGAATTTTCCCTCTTTAATGGTAATTTCAACAACACTTGTTCTTGCTGCTTCATTTATTTCAAGAATCACCATCTGCGCTGGCTGACATGTAAAATCTTTCAAGTCAATACCGTTGGCAAAAGCTGCCACATCAGCGGTCGTCATCAGACCAGCAACTTTGGCTCGGTAAGTTTTATCAACATGTTTTTTAGGAGATAGCATGGCATGCGCTAACTTACCGTTATTAGTTAATAGTAAAAGCCCATGCGTATCAATATCCAAACGCCCAACTGGAAAAACTTCCTTATCCCAAGCTGTTTTATCGAGCAAATCTAAGACGGTTTTATGATGGTTATCTTCCGTTGCTGAAATCACACCTTTTGGTTTATTAAGCATGTAATAAACGTATTTTTCATAAGACAGATTTTGTCCCTGACAAATGATTTGATCTACTTTTTCATCAATTTGTGTCTTAGGAGAGATTTCGATTTTTCCATTGACAGAGACTTGCTTTTTCTTAAGAAGCTGTTTGACTTCTGTGCGTGAGCCCTGACCTGCTTCAACTAAAAATTTATCTAAACGCATATATTTCCTTTTACTAATATGATACTTTCATTGTACCATTTTTTAAGTCATAAAAAAACAAGGCTCAATAGGCTCGAACCTTGTCTCATTATTACTAGAATGATTTATTTTTTGTATGCGTAAGTGAAGTCAACTTGCAATCCTGTTGAGTTACGAACAAGACCTTTAAGGTCAGGATTTTGAAGTGACTTAGTGCTACGGAAGTAGATTGGGTTGTAAAGTGCGTTATCGTAAAGTGCTTTTTCAGCAGCTTTATAATCATCAGCAGCAGCTTTTGCATCTAATGCATCAGTAGTGATTGCTTTTTTGTATGCAGCATCGTAATCAGCATTTGAGAATTTACCGTAGTTGTATGATGAATCAGTTGTGAAGAGTCCATAGAATGTTGAACCTTCTGGATAGTCACCACCCCAAAGAACAAGAGCAACATCAAAGTTTTGGTTCTTAGTATCTTCTAGACGTTGTTTGAAAGTAACAAATTTTTCTTCAACTTTCAATCCTGGAAGAGCTTCTTCCCAAGTTTGTTTGATGTAGTCAACTGAAGCTTTTGCAACCGGTGCATCTGAGTCAGCTGTGATAGTCAATTTAACTGAGTCTGTACCAAGTTCTGCAAGACCTTCTTTGAAGAGTTTTGCAGCTTCTTTCTTATCATAGCTGTAACCAGGTGATACGTATTTAGCCAAGTCTGTTCCATCAGGAAGTTTTTCAAGACCTGTTGGAGCAAGCGCTGTTGCAGCTTTTGAACCAGTATCGATAGCAGCTTTAACGATACCTTCACGGTCAGTTGCTAAGTTAAGGGCTTGACGGATTTTAGTATTGTTCAAAGCAGTAACTGTACCAGTTTGGTTGTAAACCATGTAAGCTGTTGTTGCTTCTGGAACTGTAACTACATCGTCACGGTTTTTATTTGCTTTGAATGTAGCTTCTGTATTTGAAATGTTTGCTGTATCAACGTCACCATCTTTGTACATTTGAACAGCTGTATCAGGTTTCTTGATTGTTTGGACGTTTACTTTCTTAGTTTTAACGTCTTTTGCATCCCAGTAATATTTGTTTTTCACCAGTGTGAAGTTACCACTTGTACCGTTCCATTTTGTAACAGTGTATGGACCTGAGTACAAAGCTTTTTCTGATGTTGTACCATAGTCATCACCTGCTTTTTCAACAAATGCTTTACTTTGTGGCATGAAGTTAGCAAATGATAGAAGGCTCATAAATTGTGGAGATGGGTTAGACAAAGTAAAGATAACTTTGTTTCCGTCGGCTTTAACTCCAAGTTCATCAAGACCTTTTGTACCAGAAATAACTTCGTCAGCGTTCAATACATGAGCATCTGATACTAGGTAAGAATATTCTGAAGCAGTTTTTGGATCTGCAATACGTTGCCATGTGTAAACAAAATCTTCTGCAGTCAAATCACTACCGTCTGACCATTTAAGACCATCACGCAATGTCGCAGTGTATGTCAAACCATCTTCTGAAACATCAACACTTTTAGCCAAATCTGGTTGCAATTTTCCATCTTTATCAACACGGAGAAGGTTACTTCCTGAGTTACCAATAGCAATTGATGAGTAAGTATCAGTTACTTTAGAAATATCAAGAGTACTGATTTCAGTTGGCACGAACCAATTGATATCTTTGCTAGCAGATTTTGATGATGAGTTATTTCCACCACATGCTGCTAGTGTAGCAACAGACAACAATGTGACAGCCCCAAGACCGACACGTTTTAAAGATTTAATCTCCATAATGGATCCTCCTACCATAAACTTTCTTTTGGTATGTTAACCATTATAACATATTATTTTCTAAAAATACAGAAAATTTGTAAATTAATTATTTTTTCAAAAAAACTTAGTTATGTTTATTTTTCACTCATTTTACACACTTTGATGAGAAGGAACGCCAAAATATGCATAAAAATTCTATTTTATGCACTTTTTTGCCATTTTAACGTTTTCATTTTTAATAAATATTAAAAACTTGAATAATATAAGTATTTTTTGTTTTATCATACAAACAATATCAGAAAAGCTAACATCAAAAATCAATGTCATTCCAACTATCACTCTCAGAATCTTACATATAAAGTAAAAAGAGAAAGCCGATGTTCTCCACTTTCTCTCATTCTGATTTTTTCTTATATCATTCTAAAATGCTTGAACGCTTCCAGAATCAATTTTTCTTTCTCAGCTGGACAGTTCGGTACTCTATGACCGTCAGCACCTTTATTATAATTTTCACGCTTCTCTAAGCCTAATTTGTCTTTTACTTGAGCAATGTATAGATTTGATACAGAAACATCATGTTGTTCCTTAATCCACTCTTTGATTTTTCTGTATGACGCTAAATCCTTAGCACTTTTCAGATACTCTGCATCTTTTGGCTCATAATCAACATGAGCATACTCAACGTTCTTATCGTTGACTATTTCCCTACCCAATAAGACAACCGTCTCAACATGGTGCGTATTCGGGAACAAATCAACTGGTTGTACTTTTATGAGTTTGTAGCCGAGTTCTTGATAGAGCTTGATGTCACGCGCCATGGTTGCTGGGTTACATGATATATAAGTGATTTTTTCTGGCTGCATGGCAACGCTGGCTTTGATAAAGTTTTCTGTCAAGCCTTTGCGTGGTGGGTCAACCAAAATCACACTTGGTTTGATACCGTCTTTGCTCCAAGTTGCCATGGCATGCTCTGCCGAATCAGCGACATAATGCGCATTGGTAATACCGTTTAGCGCAGCATTTCTTTTGGCATCTTCCACAGATTCTTCAATCACTTCGACGCCGTAAACGACTTTAACATTTTTGGCAAATGAAAGCCCAATTGTTCCAATACCAGAGTATGCATCGATGACAATATCTTCAGGCGTCAAATCTGAAAAATCAATGGCAGTTTGATAAAGTCTTTCAGCCATTTCAGTATTGACTTGGTAGAATGAACGAGCAGAAATTTCATATTGATTACCAAGCATGCTGTCAATAATCCTATCTTTGCCATACAATGTCTTAAACTCATTACCGAAAATCGCATTGGTATTTTTATCATTAATATTTTGAACGATTGATTTAACCGCTGGAAATTCTGCCACAATTTTCTCAATGATTTGCTCAATACGGAAGATTTTTGGACGTGTTGTCACAAAGACCAGCATCATTTCACCAGAATAATGCCCACGACGAACAACCAAATTACGAATCAATCCAGTTTGCTCTTTTTCATCATAAGGTTTGAGGTCAAAACGGTGAAGCAAATCACGGGTAAAATTAATCAAACGGTCAATTTCTTTGTTTTGAATATAATAATCAGAAATCGGCATCAAATCATGCGAATGTTTACGAAAAAATCCTGTCTCCAACTGACCATTAACACGACGAACTGGCACTTGTACTTTATTTCGGTAAGCGTATGGGTGCGCCATACCAAGTGTTTCTGACACCTCAATATCTGAAATACCAGCTGTTTTATAGAGATTATCCATTACTTGCTTGCGTTTAAATTTTAACTGTTCAGTATATGCAAGATGCCCAAAATCCGCAATTCCTGTACGCAAATAATCCACATTCAAACCTTGGTTACGGTGTTCAGAAATTGTCAAGTATTCCTCAACTTTACCAAATCCGATGTTCTTTTTCACTTTCAAGACGCGCATCTTGATTTTTTCACCTGGAAGAGCATTTTCAACAAAAAAGACGAAGCCGTCAACCTTGGCAACACCTGCTCCTTCGTGTGATAAATCCGTGATTTCAGCATCTACAATAGCGTTTTTACTTAACATAATTTCCTTTCAGCCCATTCTAAATTGGCAATGTTCTATTTCTCGGTCTCTTTTCTCCATAATAAAAATAGAGAAGCTTAACTGCCTCTCTATTATATCATATTTACAAGACGTATCTTTCAACTTTTCTATTTCACATAAACATGCATTTAGACGTTATCTCTCGTTTTAGCAGTTGATAGATTTCTTATCACTCAACTCTCTCATTTAACCATTCATAATACTCTTTAAAGCTATCATCTGTTAATGGATCAGTAGCTATCAAAACCGTAAAATCAACCAACTCCTTCGTACTCACCGTTAATTTAATTTGGTTCAACTTTAAAAAAGCAACTAAAGCGAATACTGCTGTTCTTTTGTTAGCATTCTCAAAAACATATCTTTTAATCAACTGAACAAATAAAACCGTCGCTTTTTCCATTAATGTTGGATATAACTCTTTTCCAAAAACATATTGTTCAGGCAAATTTACAATCATATTTAAAGCAGACGGGCTAACAAGTCTTGAATTTTCTAAAGGAGAATATTTTTCTATTACCATTTTATTAATGGAAACGAGTTGTTCTTCTGTCAAATATTTTGTCATTTATCTACCAACTCTTTAAAAACAGCATCATAGTCTTTAAAAATATCATCTGTTATAGCTGATATGTCCTCATTTGTTGCAAATTCTCTTTTTGATTTTTCAACTGGTGAAAAAATCAACTCCCCATTTGCAAAAGCTTTTACTTCATACTCTATTCCCTCTGGAACATTAAGATAGCTAGGGATTGTAATCATTAAAGAATTGCCTTGTTTTCTTGACTTAACAATCATATGTCATTCCTCACTCACTTTATTAGCGTCATTATATCAGAACATTACAGTAATTACAAACAATAACTTTAAGTACATAATAAAATGCACTAGTGAAACTAATGCATTTTATTCTATAACTAATTGATTAAAAGATGTAGATCAATATTTTTTATATCTACCGCAAGCCAAGTTCTTTTAACTCTTCTTGATATTTATCAAAATCAATGGCAATTCCTAAGCCGCCATACATATCGTAGTCATCTATCCAGTCACCTTCGGCTGGAATGGTTGTTTGCTCGATACCTTCTTGACCGCTCGTGATAACAGATAAGCCCTCTTTTAGGAGAAATGGATAGGAAATGTTCGTTGAGGTCAAAGCATAGATTTTACCAATTGCAGCTGAGCCTGTAAAGAGTTTTGACGGTTTTTTAATCTGGTTGATAATGGCAGAAATAACTTGTTGCTGGCGCTGCGTCCGACCATAGTCACCGTTATCATCTTTACGGAAACGGGCATAATTGAGTAAGGTACGACCATCCATTTTTTGTGTTCCAACTTCAATCGTTTGATTTGGAACAGTACCGTCAGCCTGCATATTGAGTTCATCAGGAACTTCAACAGACGAAACTGCTTGACCATCAACCGTACCAAATTTGGCGTCTATTTCAACACCATTTGGGAACAAGGTATCAATGGCTTCTGCAAAGGTTTCAAAGTCAACCATGACATAATATTTGATATTAATATCAAAATTGTCTTTCAACGTCTGGCGCATGAGTTCTGCCCCTTGGTTGTCATCTTGTTCACCAACATTAAATGCGACATTCAATTTTTGGTCATTTGAATAAGCATTGTAGCTGACACCGTCAATATTGACCAAAGTATCACGCATAAAGCTGACTAATTTAATTTTTCCGTCGCTGTTGCCAATATTCATCACCATAATCGTATCGGTTCTGGCATCCGAAGACCCTTGCGTAATCCGCTGGTCACTTCCTAAAATGAGAATATTAGTACCGTCATCACTATCTTCCCCATTGAATGTTTCTGTTACGGCTGCTGTGTAATTTGTCTCACCACTTGAAACATCATTAACGCCTTTGAAAAACATGTAAATCATCCCTGCTATGACAAGAATCACCAAGAAACCAAGAAGTTTCAACAGACGCTTAATACGAATTTTGCGACGCTTCTTTTTAGGTTTCTTTGCTTTTTTAGGCGTTACAGGTTCGGGTTCTTGATAAAATACCTCATCATAATTCTCATAATTGTCTTGATAAGTTGGAAGACTCTCTGCCTGCTGCTCGCTCATTCTTCTAAAGGAACGTTTCAACTGCTTTTTTTCTTCTGGGTATTTGGGAAGCCCTTGCGATGTCCAGTTATCGTCATCATAATAAGCCATTTGATTATCATAAGCATCGTCATAATAATCATCGTAGTAATTGTCATTATAGGCAGACGACGGCTGAGAGCGTGGTGGATCGCTGATATCACTAGCTTGTTTTTTATTGTAAAGATAGTCAAATTCTTGTTTTTCGCGCGCACTCAAATACTCAAGATTACTCAAGAGGTATTCGTATCTTAATTCTTCGTGCCGACTTAAATTACTTCTTGCCATATCTCATATCTTTCCCATTTTCATCAGACTAGCGCAAGCACAAGCGCTTAACAATTCCTAAATACCAAAAATCAGAGGATTTTACAGTTTGTAAACATCATAACGTCCGAGGATTTTATAGCCAATACCAAGAACACTCAATTCTTCTAGTGCAAATGACACTAGTGTATCATTTTTATTTTCAACATCAACGATGAAAAAATATTCTCCCAAAACTGTTTTTAGAGGGCGACTTTCAATTTTAGTCAAATCAATGCCACGCCAAGCAAAAACAGATAATGCTTTATAAAGCGCACCAGGCAAGTTATCTGGCAAAGTCAATGCCAATGAAACTTTTTGATTGAGTTTTGCCAAATCAAACGACCGTTTTTGATGCCCTAGTACCCAAAAGCGCGTGTAGTTTTCATCCATTTCTTGAATATCTTGGGCAATAATTTCCAAACCATATTCTTTTGCGGTAGCTACTGGCGCAATGGCAGCAAAGTTTTCCTCTGGATGTTCGGCAATGAAACGTGCAGCGTAAGCCGTACTAGCCGTCATCTCAATTTTTGCTACTGGATAATGTGCTTTAATGTATTTTTTCCCTTGAGCAATAGCTTGCGGGTGTGAAAAAATCTTTTCAATTTTCTTTGTTTGTGTTGTTGCTAAAAGCTGTTGTTTAATCGGTTGAATGATTTCTGCAATCGCCTCAATTTCAGCTTGATGAAAAAGGTAATCCAACGTTTCATGCACTGAACCCTCGATTGAATTTTCAACAGGGATAATGGCATAATCCACAAAACCTTCTTCATAAGATTTGATAACTTCAGTGATATTTGCAAAAGGCATGCGATTAGCTTCTGGAAATGCCTTAACAGCAACATTATGCGTAAAAGAACCATTTGGTCCTAAGTAGCCAACTTTCATCCGATTTCCTCAACAATTTCTTCAGGCGTTTTACCAGCCACGTCAATAATACGATTAGCTACTGCTTCATACATTTCTTGGCGACCGTCAAAGATTTCTTTGAAAGCTTCCTTGCTGTTGTTGACAAACAAAGGACGAACATTTTCCGTATCATGCTCAATGCGGTCATAAAGCGTTTCAAAGTCTGATTTTAGGTAAATCGTTTCTGGATTTTTTGCTAAAATCTCTCTGTTAATCGGATTGATGACAACGCCGCCACCAGTTGAAATGACTTGGTCAGAATCAGCTAATTCCGCAAGCACTTGTGACTCAATTTCACGGAATTTAGCTTCACCCTCTTTAGCGAAAAAGCCTGCGATTGACATGCCGATACGCTCTGTAATCAAAGCATCCATATTAATGTAATTTTCATCTAACAATGATGAAATCGTTGATTTCCCAGACCCCATAAAACCAATAATAATTCTAGCCACGTGAGAGTACCTCCAAATCATTAAAGAAGCTTGGGTAGCTTGTATTAATCGCTTCTGCTCGTTCTAGTTCAACGTCTCCGTCTGACACCAAAAGCACAGCAATGGCAGTCATCATACCGATACGGTGGTCACCGAAAGTATTGACTTTAGCGCCATGGAGCGGTGTCTTTCCTTTGATAATCATGCCGTCATCTGTTGGCATAATGTCAGCACCCATTGCATTAAGAGCATCCGCAACCACCTGAATACGGTCTGTTTCCTTCACTTTCAACTCTTCTGCATCACGAATAATCGTTGTACCATTAGCTTGTGTGGCAAGAAGAGCGATAATTGGCAATTCATCAATCAAACGCGGAATGATTTCGCCACCAATTTCAACACCGTGAAGTTCAGATGTTTCAACGGTAATCGTTGCTGATTTAGCAATCTCATCAACGTTTGAAATGGTCATTTTACCACCCATTTCCTTGATAACATCAATGATACCAGTACGTGTTTCATTGATACCGACATTTTCAAGGGTTACTTTAGCATTTGGAACAATGAGCCCTGCGACTAACCAGAAAGCCGCTGATGAAATATCGCCTGGGACAACCACATCTTGACCAGTAAATTCTTGACCACCTTTGATGCGAATTTCTTTGTCATTGACATCAATTGCGCCACCAAACTGAACAATCATATCTTCTGTGTGATTGCGTGTTTTTTCTTTTTCAATGATGACAGACTCACCGTCAGCTTGCAAAGCTGCAAAAATAAGTGCTGACTTCACTTGAGCAGACGCCACAGGAAGTTGATAATGAATCGGTTTAAGCGCTTTGCTACCACGCATAGTAAGCGGTGGCAAATCACGGTCTGTTGGCCCTGACACTTCAACTCCCATTTGACGAAGCGGAATTGTCACGCGGTCCATTGGGCGTTTTGACAAACTGTCATCACCAAACATTTCAACCGTAAAATCTTGCCCTGCTAACACACCAGAAATCAAGCGGATTGATGTTCCTGAATTTCCCATATCTAGTTTGTTTTTTGGAGCCTTAAGCCCGTCAAATCCAACACCTGTAATGGTTACGATGTTACCGTCATCTTGGATATCAACCCCTAAATCACGAAATACTTGCATTGTTGACAGCACATCTTCACCACGCAAAATATCATGAACAGTTGTTGTTCCCTTGGCAAGACTGCCGAACATAATTGAACGGTGACTGATTGACTTATCTCCAGGAACTCGCAAAGTTCCTTTTAATTGTGACACATTTGTCAGTAACTTCATGCAACTCTCCCATGAAATAGTTTTAATTCTATTATACCATAAAATAACTGAAAATTTGAACAGTTCTCTAAAATTACTCTTAACAAAAGCTTGCAAATTCATTATGAAACTATCTCAAAACAAAGACATTTCGTCCCAAAACCTCTTTCTCACTTTAGCTCGAAGCATTAAAATTTCTCAAAAAAACAACTGAAAGAAAAGGTTTCAGCTGTTTAATCGTTTTATTTTTTACTGTTATCATCATCCATTGAAAGCACTGACAAGAAGGCTTCTTGTGGCACTTCAACAGAACCGATAGCTTTCATACGTTTTTTACCTGCTTTTTGTTTTTCAAGCAATTTGCGTTTACGAGAAACGTCACCACCATAACATTTGGCAAGCACGTTTTTACGAAGGGCTTTGATATCTGAGCGCGCAACGATTTTTTGACCGATAGCTGCTTGAATTGGCACTTCGAATTGTTGACGTGGAATGATTTTCTTGAGTTTTTCAACGATTAATTTACCACGTTCATAAGCAAATTCGTTGTGAACAATGAAGCTGAGCGCATCAACTTTATCACCGTTAAGGAGAATATCCATTTTAACCAATTTTGATTTACGGTATTCTGAAATTTCGTAATCAAAACTTGCATAACCACGTGTTGATGATTTCAATTTATCAAAGAAATCAAAGACAATTTCAGCAAGCGGAATCTGGTAAATAACATTGACACGATTTTCATCAATGTAATCCATTGTCACGAAATCGCCACGTTTGCGTTGGGCAAGTTCCATGACTGCTCCGACAAATTCTTGCGGAACCATGATTTGTGCTTTCACATATGGTTCTTCGATACTTGCAACCTTAGTTGGATCTGGGAATTCAGACGGATTTGACACCTCAAGCATTTCGCCATCAGTCGTGTTAACATGATAAACAACGGATGGCGCTGTCATAATCAAATCAATGTTGAATTCACGTTCCAAACGTTCTTGGATAACGTCCATGTGAAGCAAACCAAGGAAACCGCAACGGAAACCAAAGCCAAGAGCTTGTGATGTTTCAGGCTCGAATTGGAGACTAGCATCGTTCAATTGCAATTTTTCAAGCGCTTCACGGAGGTCATTGTATTTATTTGATTCGATTGGGTAAAGACCAGCAAATACCATTGGGTTCATTTGTTTGTAACCATGAAGTGGTTCTGCTGCTGGATTTTCAGCAAGAGTTACTGTATCACCCACACGGGTATCAGCAACTGTCTTGATTGACGCTGCGATATAACCAACATCACCAGTTGCTAAGAAATTACGTCCAACAGCTTTCGGCGTGAAGATACCAACTTCTGTAACATCAAACGTTTTACCATTTGACATCAATTGAATCTTATCACCAGGTTTTACCATACCATTAACGATACGAACTTGCAGAATAACTCCGCGGTAAGCATCATAAACAGAGTCAAAGATAAGCGCTTGAAGCGGTGCTTCAACATCTCCTGCTGGCGCTGGCACGCACTCAACAATTTGTTCAAGGATTTCTTCAATCCCGATACCTGCTTTCGCTGAAGCAAGCACAGCCTCTGAAGCATCAAGACCAATCACATCTTCGATTTCTTGACGCACACACTCTGGGTCTGCTGCTGGCAAATCAATTTTATTGATAACTGGCAGAATTTCCAAATCATTATCAAGGGCTAGGTAAACATTGGCAAGGGTTTGAGCTTCAATACCTTGTGCCGCATCGACAACCAAAATTGCCCCCTCACAAGCCGCCAAAGAACGTGACACTTCATATGAAAAGTCAACGTGTCCTGGGGTGTCAATCAAGTGGAAAATGTAGGTTTCACCGTCTTTAGTCGTGTAGTTCAACTCAATCGCATTAAGCTTAATCGTGATACCACGCTCACGCTCCAAATCCATGCTATCCAAGAGTTGAGCTTGCATTTCACGACTAGAAACCGTCTCTGTTTTTTCCAAAATACGGTCAGCCAAAGTTGACTTCCCGTGGTCAATATGCGCAATGATAGAGAAATTACGAATCTTCTCTTGTCGTTTTTTTAATTCTTGAATATCCATCTTACAATCCTATACAATTAATCATTGTTTCTATTATAACAGATAAACAGAAACGTTGCTATAAAAAGTTTTAGAAGTCATTTCAAGAAAAGAAAAAAGCATCATAAGATAGTAAAATAAACAGCACAGCTCTAAAACCTCGTGGACCATTTTTCTCACGAAATTTCGTAATCGCGCCATTTGTCACAGCTAGACTTCAGCTCGAAATAGTTCCTTTTATTTATTCCCCAAACCAGAGGGCGATTTCGCGTTCAACTGATTCTGGTGAGTCGGAACCATGAACGATGTTAAATGTTGCGCCATCCTCATCTGGGGCTTGAGCGTAATCTCCGCGGATTGTTCCTAGAAGAGCTTCTTTAGGATTTGTCGCTCCCATCATTGTACGCCATGAAGTGATGACTTCATTTCCAGACATAACGCCAGTGATTACTGGACCACTTGTCATAAAATCAACGATTAGTGGGAAAAATGGGCGGTCAACCAAATCAGCATAATGTTTTTCTAATAATTCTGGGGTTGCCATGCGCATCTCCAATTTTTCAATTGTAAAACCACGTCGTTCAATACGGTGAAGCACCTCACCAACAAGCCCGCGTTTCACGCCATCTGGTTTAATCATAAAGAAAGTTTTTTCCATGTAAACAATCCAACCTATCTAAATAAATTCAGTTTTTATTTTACCATAAAAGAAAACTTTTGAAAAATATTGAAAGGCGTTTTCACTAAAATTTTAGTAAGTTTCATGGCATTCTATTCCTGCCAAATCCTAAATACCAGACGTTTTGGAACCATTCGAAACAGCACAGCTCTAAAACAAGCGGTTCAACGATTGCGATTGACGGTGAGTTTTGGAACCATTCGAAACAGCACAGCTCTAAAACGCCATATGAAAACACAAATTTAAAAGGTTAGTTTTGGAACCATTCGAAACAGCACAGCTCTAAAACTTGCATTTCATGACTTGTTAGAACCACTTCAGTTTTGGAACCATTCGAAACAGCACAGCTCTAAAACTAAATACCATTAAGGCGAACTTTTGAGGCTGTTTTGGAACCATTCGAAACAGCACAGCTCTAAAACTCAGTGATAACGTCAGAAACGTCATATGTAGTTTTGGAACCATTCGAAACAGCACAGCTCTAAAACATAAAAAATCGTTTGGTGACAGACAGTTTTGTTTTGGAACCATTCGAAACAGCACAGCTCTAAAACACAATTTTAAATTTAATAGATTGATAGTTAGTTTTGGAACCATTCGAAACAGCACAGCTCTAAAACAGGGTACATTTACTAATGGAAACTTACGAAGTTTTGGAACCATTCGAAACAGCACAGCTCTAAAACACACCTGATAAGTTACCTTTCATCATATTTGTTTTGGAACCATTCGAAACAGCACAGCTCTAAAACACCAATAGTAGTGGTTCGTTACATTTTAACGTTTTGGAACCATTCGAAACAGCACAGCTCTAAAACATTGGTGACATAGTTGATTTTTCATAATAGGTTTTGGAACCATTCGAAACAGCACAGCTCTAAAACTACTCAATGCTCAAAAAAATGAACTACTTTGTTTTGGAACCATTCGAAACAGCACAGCTCTAAAACAGAACCGCTTCAATGATAAGTGTTTCGTTAGTTTTGGAACCATTCGAAACAGCACAGCTCTAAAACT
>ERZ1034962.257-NODE-257-length-29140-cov-5.995805_pt1 | contig 29140 bp, 25 predicted proteins | sample MGYA00520696_ERZ1034962 | MGnify/ENA primary metagenome ERZ1034962 (study PRJEB33766, sample SAMN09781770) | gut metagenome | biome: gut microbiome | host: Homo sapiens | place: Madagascar | study: EMG produced TPA metagenomics assembly of the PRJNA485056 data set...
CCCGCGCCCCTGGAAACATGCAATCGACGAAGGGAGGCAAGTCCATGGACTACCCCGAGATGGTCAGCTGCCGCATGACCTCCGACGACCTCGACCGGCTCACCGCATCGGCGCAGCACGCCGGCATGGCCCGCTCCGAATACCTGCGGACCATCATCAGGATCCCGGCCAGCGTCTCCGGCAAGAGCGCCGTCTACGTCATCGACAACCGGACCATGGCCAAGATGCTCTCAGAGCTCATCCGGTGGGGCCGGCACTATAACCAGGCGGTGCGCGCCCTGAACACCATCGCGCTGTTTATCCGGAGGGGGAGCCCGCCTGAGTACGGCACGTTCGGCCAGATGCTGTCAGAAGCCGAGGAGAAGCTCGAAGAAGTCGAGCAGGGCCGCCAGGTGATCGAGTACGTGCTGACGGATATAGCCGGCTCCACGAGCGTAAGCGGTGACTAGCATGCCCGTCATAAAACCCATAGCCGGACACACCAGCGTCCGCGGCGTCTCCGACTACCTCCAGAAGGACGGCCGCGCCCTGGCCGTCGACTTGTACAACCTCTCGTGGGACGAGGACCGCGACGCGGGCCTCGACCCCGAGCTGAAGCAGGACGTCGACTGGGCGGCCGAAATGGACCTCACCCGCATCGCCAACGGCAACGACACTCCATGGCGCGGCAAACGCGCGCGGACCTACATGCACTTCATCGTCTCCCCCGACCCGAAGGACAAGGTGACGCTCACGCAGCTGCGGGAGCTGACGAGGGCCTGGATCCGCAAGAACTTGGACGACTACGAGTGCGCCGTCGTGTTCCACGACGACAACGCCAACGAGGTCATGCACGCCCACGTCGTAGTCAACAACACCAACCTCGCCACGGGCAACCGATTCCAGAACCCCGACCCGCGGCAGATGCAAGCCTCGATCCAACGGCTCGCCGAAGAACGCGGCCTAAGCTTCTTCGTTGACGTCTCAGATGAAGAGAAACGGCGGCCGGCCGCGAAGGGCAGGGCTGCCCCGAAGACCAGGCAAGTCGTCTACGTCAGGAGGGCCGAGCGCGAGATAGCCGGGAAGGGCGGCTACTCGTGGGTGGCCGACATCCGCAATCGCGTGACGATTGCCAAGAGGGCGGCGGAGACACCGGACGAATACCTGCAGATTCTCGGCGTAATGGGCGTCGAAGTCAGCGAAGCCTCAAGAAGAAGCGGTCGCGCGGATTGGCTCTACTCATTGGCGGAAGACCCATCGAAAAGAATCCGCGGGGAGAACCTCGGCCTCGCCTACGGGCGCAAGGCCGTCGAAGGCGCCATGAGGGGCAACGCGGCGATCGACCCCGGCCAAATCGCGGCCATCGCAGCGAAGGCGGTCGAGGTGAGGGACTACGCGCAGCTGGAGAACATGGCTTCGGCGCTCGAGCTCTGCTCGAGGTACGGCATCCGCTGCATGGCCGACTTCGGCAGCCGCATCGCGACCATGGAGCGCAGGGGCGACGACAAGGCGGCAAGCGAGCTGCGCCTCGCAAAGGAGACCGCCAAGGAGCTGAGGCTGCTGCCCGAAGCGGCCGGGGCAAGGCCCAGGACCGCCATGGACCATGATGCCTGGCAACGGCAGCACGCCGACGCCCCCGCCCGCGCAGGCGAACAGGCGGCGCGCCAGCGGCAAATCCAGCAGGAGCAGCAGCGAAACGACAGGAATAGGAGAGCGAGATGATTCTAGAGGTGACGTACGCGGACGGCCACCACGAGTGTTTCGACAGCAACAGCCTCACCGGCGGCGCAGTGTTCGGCAGAGCGAACATCCTCACGGAGTTCGACGTCGTCTGGGAGGATGGCGAAGAAGGGCAACACCTGGTCGTCTACGAGCATCACATGGAAGAATCGGCGCCGAGCGACGACGAGGCATCGGCGAACGCCGACCGCATCCGCGGGCCCAGGCTCAAGCTCATCGACTCCAACGAGGTGCCGGACGTCGAGAGCGTGTCCCTGGACGGCCGGCTCTTAGCCTGGTCCCAGGGCGGGTGTCTGGTGGATGCCGCCAGGTTTGAACTGGCGTGCATGAAGTGGTACTCGGGGCCCATGGGCGCCGGAGCCAACGCCAAGGCCGTCGCGCTGTTCAGGTATCTGGAGCGGGCCCGCCCCGAGCTCGCCAGCGACGAGGCCGAAATCTGCCCGCTGTTCGGCTACACAGTCGCTGCCTTCAGGGAGGCCGAGGACGAGGAGTTGGCCCAGGCGGGCGCCACAGGTTACGAGAAGGGAGGCTGCGATGAAGTGGGTTAGGCGTGTCCTCGTTGCCACGGGAGCGTTCCTCGCATGGCTATTCCGAGCCGTGTTCAGATGGTTCATGTGAGGCCGCGCCGGCCAGAAGGCCGCGATTCGCAGATATAATCAAAATATAAGAGGCCAATGACAAGCAGGGGGCAAAATGAATGGCAAGCCCGAGCAGACGAGCGAAAGCGGCAATGGATATCACGACAAGCCAAAGCTCACCATTGCCCAGCAGATAGCCCATCTGGAGGCAAAGGGCGTCACATTCGATAGATATAGCAAAGAGAGGGCGGCAGCCTATCTCTCGGACGAGTGCGACTTCTATGAGCTTACGTCCTACAGAAAGCTGTTCGCCAAGCGCCAAGGCGGGAAGCGCAACGGAGAGTACGCCAACCTCGACTTCGCCCAACTGGTCATCTTCGCTGAACTGGACGAGATGCTTCGCGAGGTCTTGTTCGTTATGACGAGGCACATCGAGCACTCCTGCAAGGTCGACTTGAAGCGCAACATCTCCGAACGCAACGACGAAGACGGGTACGCCATCGTCGCCGACTACATGGCCTCGCTCACTCCGAAAAGCAGGAGCTACCGCGAAGCCGAGCTCGAGAGGAACGGCAGAAACAAGTACACCAAAGCCGTTTACGAGAAATACGAGAAGCGCATGCCGTCTTGGGTTTTCCTCGAGCTGGTGCCGTTCGGCACGCTCGTCGACTTCATCCGATTCTGCGGCGCACGGTGGGACGACAAGGACTTCGAGCAATCCCACTACGACCTAAAGAAGGTAAAGTCGGTGAGGAACTGCGCAGCCCACGGCTCGTGCATCATAAACACGTTCGCTGAGGGCGCGAACTCCCGGCGCACCACGTCGAGGAAGACCTTGGAAGCCGTAGCGAAGCTGGGGCTGTCCAAGCCGACGAGACAGAAATGGCTTCGCAACGCCGCCGCGCAGGAGATCGCCATCACCTTGGTGCGCTACGCGCAAGACGTCCCTAGCTGCTCAGCCAGAAAGAGAGACGCGGAGAAGCTCAGGGGCTTCTTTAACGCGGTCGAGGGAGCCGGCGACCTTTTGCCAAAAACAGGCCCGGACGCGACAGCGGCAGCCGCGATAAACTTCATAAGATCCTTGACAAAGAGCCTTGGATTGCTAGACTTACGGTAGATCGCAAAACCTTCGGGTTTTAGGGGTGGGATGGTGAAAGCCAAACTGCCCTATTTTTTTGCCCAAAATCAGGCTTATAGGGCAAAATCAAGGACGCGCATCATCGCGATGCGGCGCCCCGGCGCTCACCTATCGGACCTGTCGGGGAGGCGCGGTGCGCGGTCGTCGCGGGCGGACGCCTTCCTGGCGATGGCCGCGCGCTCGGACAGGCTCCTGCAGGCTGCGTCCGGCTCGTGCTCGAGGGTGCGGACGCGCTCGAGCCCTTCTGTTTCACGGTTCTCGGCCATCCTCTGCTCCATGCCGCCGATGATGCCATGGGCCGCGCCGCGTATCTCGTCGAGCGACGCCCTCAGCTCGGGGAGGTCCTTGCCCTCGCTCCACCCGGCCACGTACCCGAAGCTGTAGTCGCCGGTGTCGAGCCCAAGCCAGCTCGAGACGACGAAGGCGACGCTCTCGGCCTGGACCTCGCGGGTCGCGCGGCCCGGCAGGGCGGTCACCTCCCCCTTCGGCTCGGAATCGTGCATGACGCTGTGGGCGAGCTCGTGGATGGCGGTCTTGAGGGTCTGCGCTTGGGACATGCCCTTCTGGATCACGATGCGCTTGGGCTCGGACCTCGAGAAGAACCCCTTCGCGCCGCCCGGGACGTCCTCGAACGAAACGGGGTACCTGCTGACCTCCGAAACGGCGCGCATGGCGGCCTCGTACCGGGCGACGCCGCCCGTCAGCTCCTCGACGCCCAAGGTGGGCAGTTCCCTTCCCTCGGTCTGGCTCACGTCGAACACGGTGGCCAGGCGGAAGCCCGCAAGCCTGCGCCCGACCCCCTCTTCGGCGCTGTCGTCGCGCGCTTCGCCGATGTCGTCGCCCGCCGCTTTCGCCTTGACCACGACTGGGCTGAGGATCTTCATGCCGCGCTCGCCCTTCCTCACCTGCCTGCCGAACTTGTCCTGCCAGGCACGGTAGCCGGCGACCAGCGTCGCGTCTGGGCGCTGCATCGCGATGAGCAGGCAGTTGTTGGCGCTATAGCCGTGGAATCGCGACATGACGGCGAGGTAGCGGCGGTACCTTCCCGACTCGAAGACGCCCCTCACGCCCTCCTCGAGGCGCTCCATGGTCCGCCTGACCTCCTCGTCGCGCTTCGCTGCGGCCTCGGCGCCGCCTCTTGCCTTGCCTTTTGCCATCGATTTCGCCTTTCCCGTATGGACTTCCATGATTCACATCGCACGCGCTCCGCGCTTCGTGCGACGGGCGCGCATAGGCGCCGATACGCGCCCGCCCCCGCATCACCCGAGCGCGTCGACGGCGCATATCACCAGCGTTCGCTCGTTGCCCCAACGGTTGTAGCTGCAGGTGCAGAGGGTGACGACGCTTTTCGCGGACGAGAAGTCGAAGCCCTCTCCGACAAGGCTCAGGTCGGCGTCTGCCACGACCCGGGCGAGCCATTGCGCATGCTCGGCGTCGTCGGCGAACTCCACCTTGGCGCCCTCGCGGCTGGCATCTACGACGTCGACCGCAAGCACCCTCAGCCTGGCGTCGCCCTCGGGGGTCCGCAGGAGGATCGGGGAATGCTCCTCCGCGTAACCGGCGTCCGAGAACCCCGCCAACGCGGAGAACATCGTGCCGTCGCTGAGGTGGTGGCCGAACACCAGGGCGTTGCCGGCGCCCAGCAGGCCTTCATCCGCGCACTTCCAGTGCAGGTAGGGCACGCCGTGGTAGTTCCAGCCGCCGTACGCGTCGTAGCGGAGGTAGTGGTCGGGATCGCCCTCATGGGCCTGGACGATCGGGGAGTCGATGCCGGTACCCGGCGCGGTGACCCATCCGATGATGTCCGGGTTGACGCTCTGCCAGTAGCCCCAGTCGACGCCCCCGGAGCCGTCGCCTTCGCCGGCCGCCTTGTCTTCGGCGCCGATTGCCTCGACCCCGTTCGGATCGGGGTCGAGGTTGGTCGCCCTCTCGGTCAGCCGGGCCATGGATGACAGCGCGCCCACGGCCCCCAAGGCGAGCACCGCGGCGAGGGCGAGGGCGATGCTCGATTTGATTTTGTCCTTCATCGACGCCCACCGTCGGAGCGTCCGCCGCCGTTCCCCACCTTCTCTAACGTCCCCACGACGTCCTCGACGCCGAGTTCTCGGGTGGTTCCATCCATGGTTTCCTCCGCATCCGCAAGGAAGGCGGCCCGAGGCCGCCTTCCCGCTTTCTTGCGAGCGTCGGCCTTAGGCCTCGTGCTCCGCCGCTTCCTCTCCGAGCTCGAGGCCATCGGGCTCGGGCTCGTCGGGATTGCGCCTCTGCAGCCCGTATGCGGCGAGCGCCAAGGCCGCCGCGAGGGCCATACCGGCGCCCAGCATGTAAGGCATGAGGTCCACGCCGGTCTTGTCCAGCTTCTCGCCTGGGGCATCGGGAACTTCGGGGGTGTCGGGGTTGTCGACCACCACCGTCTGGCCGTCGTCGTCGATGTCCTCGTGGACGGCGACGACGTTGCCCTTGGCGTCGAGGCAGAGCTCGAAGGCCACGAGGGCAGCCCCCTCCTCGAGATGGGGCGCGTCGAACTCGAAGGCGACCCCTACGGTGCCCTCGGCCGCCTTGGGGGCGAACTCGGCGGTGGCGGTCACGGGGTTGCCGCCGGCGTCGACCAGCGCCTCGCCGGTCGACTTGTCGACGAGCGTGCCGTTCGCGGTGTAGGTTTCGCCGGGGACGAGTCCCTTGTACTCCACGGTGTCGACGAGCTTGACCTTGCCGCTGGCGACGACCTGGTCGCCGTCCTCGGCGTCGGTGAGTTTCGTGCCTATCTCGACGACGGTGACGGTTTGCCCCTCGTCGGAAAGGTCCTCGTGGGCCGCGATCTGCACGCCGGCGGTGAAGAGCTTCTCGAACACCACGACGCCCTTTCCGCCGAAGCCGGCGCCGTCGAACGCGAGCTCCACCGTCTGGACGCCGTTGGCTTCGTCGGGGGCGAACGTTGCGGTGCCGGTGACCTGCTTGCCACCGACGGTCACGGGATCGCCGGTCTCGGCGTCCATCAGCGCGGCCTCGAGCGTGTACTCGACGCCGGGGACCAGCCCCTCGTATGCGACCTCGTCGACGATGGTGATGTCGGCGCCGGTGACGAGCTTGTCGCCGTCCGCCTTATCGGTCGCCGTGGTGCCGATACCCACGAGGCGAACGGTCTGCCCCTCGTCGTCGAGGTCGGTATGGGCCGCCACTTCCACGCCGCCCGATGTCAGGGACTCGAAGGCCACGACGTCCTCTCCCGCCAGCAGGCTCCCGTCGAAGGCGAACTTAAGCTCCACCTCGCCGGAGCTCCGCTTGGGCTTGAAGGTCTTGCTCGCGGTCACGGCGTTGCCGTCGGCGTCGGCGAGCGCCTCGCCGGTGGACTTGAGCATGAGGGTGCCGGTTACGGTGTACTCGGTGCCGTCGGTCTTGAGGTTCTCGTAGTACACGGTGTCTGACAGGGTGACTTCGCTGGAAGCCTGGGCCACGTGGTCGCCGTCTGATGCGTCTGCGACCTCGGTCTGGATCTTAGGCCCCTCCTTGTCGTCGAGGCTCATCCACACCGCCTTGGCGGCGGAGGAGTCGCGCTCGATGACGAACGCCTTCTTGACCAGGTCGTAGCCCTCATTGGAGTCGCTGCGCAGCTCCTCGAGCGTGTACTTGCCGAAGGGCAGCGCCGCCAGGCCATCGTCGACCTCGGCTGCGGAGCCGTCCTCGCCGAGGGAGAACCAAACGCCCGCCTTGGGGTCCATGTCCGAGGCGTTGACTGCCCCGACGCCCAGCAGCCGGTCGTTGCCGTTGGTGTTGGCGCTGTGCTTGTTCCAGGAGGACGCCGTGGAGACGTTGCCGTTCTTGTCGGTCACGACAACATGGGCCTCGCCCGTCGCCTCGTTGGTCACCTTGAAGGCGACCTGCAGGGACTCGTTGGTGTCCTCGGCCATCTTCGCTATCTCGAGGTCGTTGCGGACGACCTGGTCGAAGAACTCGAGCTCGCCGCCGCCCGAGGAGGCCTTTGCGATGGCGCCGTTCTCGCGGATCTGGAACGTCTTGGGCTCGCCGTCGGTCAGCAGGTAGGAGTCGTTGCTCTTGGTCTCTCGGATCGCGTAGGTGCCGTAGGGCAGCGCGTCGGCGGCGGTCTGCGCGGTGTAGGCGCCCGCCTCCTCGTTCCATGCCGTGGTCACGATGGCGACCGTCTCGCCGGGATCGAACCACTCGCCGCCGACCAGCACCTTAGCCGCCGACTCGTTGGTTATGGCGAACTCGATGCCGGCGAGCGTGGAGCCGCAGCCCAACGCACCGTGGGAGTCGCCGCCCAGGGCCTCGGACTTGCCGAGCTCCCTGTCGGACTTCGTGACCTGCACGCCGCCGCGGGCGACATCGTCCTCGCAGGGGTCGCCCGTCAGGTCGACGACCTCGCCGTTCCCCTTGATATTCGCCGTCTTCGACCAGTCCGAGGCGAGGTAGCCCTCGGGGGCCTGCGACTCGACGACCTCGTAGATGCCGCACGGCAGGTCGCCCGGCCCGGTGGCGGCCACGTACGCATTCGCCGCGGCATCCCACCCGGCCTCGATGGTCTTCACGACCTCGCCGTTGCCGTAGGACCTCCCGTCGACCAGCGCGCTCTTCCCGGAGACGTTGACGATGTCGAACCTCGCCCCGGCGAGGCTGGCGTCGCCCTGGGACGCGCCGCCGGCCTGCGAGTCCTCCTTGGCGACCTTGAGGCCGCCCGTCTTCCAGGTGAAGCTCATGAGAACCTGCGTCGCGGAGCCGGTCTTCACCGAGAAGGCCTCAAAGCCCGTGGACACCTCGTCGGCACGGTTCTTCACCTTGGACCAGGTGTCGCCGAGGAGCTCGTCCTTGGCCCACTTCTCGAACTGAGCGTTGGTCCCGTAGGCCGCCTCGTCGCGCGAGCCCTGGTAGGCGAACGACAGCAGCACGTGGCTCGCCACCAGGTACTTGTCCTCGCTCCACCCCGTTCCGTCGTACCACCTTTCCGGGAACACGGACTCGTCGAAGCCCGGCGCGCCGTAGCTGAACCACATCGCGGCGGCCAGGTCGCCGTCGGAGATGCCCGACTTCGAGTAGGTCCCCGGCGCGGGCGTGCCCGCCGCGGGTTCGGCGCAGTAGGCCACCTCGCCGTCGGCCCACATGCGCGTCGTGAAGTAGCCGGCGTAGGGGACGTCGTCGCCGACGGTCACCTCGACGGACTCGGCTGCCAGCGCCTGCATGGGCGCCGATGCACACATGCCGACGAGCAGCGCCACGCTCATCATGATTCGGACGATCTTCGACAAGGCGGCGGTCTCTGTCGCTCTCGCTGTCATGGCCGCCTCCTTAGAACGGGATGTCGTCGTGCGCCAGGCCCTGCCGGCGCGGCTGGTCGTCCTGCGCGCGGCCGAGCGCGCCGCGGGTGGCCGCGTCGGCCCGGTCGTGGAGGCTTCGCTGCTTCAGGGAGGCGAGGTAGTCCTGCCGCTGCTTGTCCAAGGCGAAGCGGACCTGCTCCGGCATGACCTTGACCGTCTCGCGCACCTTGCCGCCGTCGGCGTCCAGCACCGGCTTCCCGTCCTCGCCGAGCACGGTCTTCTGCAGCCACACCTCGCGGCCCTTCAGCAACGGGATGTCGCGGTAGTCCTCTCCTTTGCGCGACTCGTTCACGTACAGCGGGGAGAACTCGAAGAAGCTCACGTCCCGGCCGTCGATCGACGTGCCCTTGGGCATGGTCACGGAATTGAACGTGCGCTGCTCGCCCGTCTCGCGGTCCGTGTAGGAGATTCCCTCCCTCACGAAGTTCTTGTGGAGCGTCACATAGACGCTCTTGCTCTCGTTAGGCATGCGCCCTTCCTTTCGAACGGTTCGGGCGGGCCGTGCGGCCCGCCTCGTCGGATGGGCGGCCGCTCGCGGGCAGAAAGCCCTCCTTCCCGGGAAAGGTCCGCGGGCGCGCCGCCCTATCCCAAGCCAGGAAGGGCCGCCGTTTGGACAAGGCGTGCCGAAAAAGGGCGGCGGGGAATTGCCGCCCTTGGCTTCTCCGTGTGGCCGGGCCTTTCGAAGCCTCGTGCCCAACCCCTATCCGCCCATGACGTCGCGCGCCCAGGCCCCGCTCTTCACCAGGCTGAGTATCAGCAGGACGCAGACGGCAAGGTACTGCAGCGCGTAGCTCAGGCCGCCGACGACGCTGTCCATCGGCGTGCCCGTGCCGGCGTTCACGGCATCGAGCCCGCCCAGCACCACGGGGAAGCTTACGAGGATCACGAGGATGATGACGCCCGCCAGGCATACGCTGGCGAAGCTGCGCAGGTACCCGATGCCGATCTGCCTGGTGTCCTCCAGACCCATGAGGCTCAACGGTATGGGGCTGAACGCCGCCATCAGATAGAGCTGGATGGCGCGGGCCCAGCTCACCACCAGCGCCACGATATAGGCGACCAGCACCACGACCCAGCTCACCAGCGCGACCACGGCCATGCCCAGCAGCGCCGGCACGTCGTCGTCGGTGGTGGTGATGGACACCTTGCCCATGTCCAGCTCCGCGCCGTTGCCGAACAGGTCCGTCACCCGCTGGATGGCGATGCGCGTCACCTCGTAGAGCGCTTGCATGAGCTCGAAGGAGTGCTGCACCAGGAACAGGAACACGGCGAAGAACACCAGCAGGAAGACGACCTCCTTCACCGCCGGCATGCTGGAGCTGCCGTCCATGCGCTGGCTGATCTTGATGAGCTGCACGGTGAACACGAAGGAGAGCACCCCGCAGCCGATGGGCAGGATGGCGCTCTCCCACACGCCGTGGACGATGTCGTACATGCTCACGGTGCCGGAGCCGCCCAGCATGGTCTCGAAGCTGGCGGAGAGCACGCCCTCGGCGCCGATGGACCCGAGCACGTCCACCTGAGCTCCGAAGATCCAGTTGCAGAAGTCCCGCAGCATGCCGCAAAGCCACGAGTTGACGATGTCGGCGATGTCGGCGTGAGCAGGCTGCGGCAGCCAGAGCATCGCCGCGCAGAAGAGCGCGCTGCCCGCGAGCGAGAGCAGGAACCTCCGCCGCGCCGGTGTCGCCCGTCCGATTCTCTCAAGCAAAGCGACCCCCTAGCCCGTCACGGTGAACTTGCCGTCGGCGTACGCCACCACGAGGACGGTCCTTGCGGGGTCGTCGGCATGGAACGACGCCGAGACGGTCTTGGCGTTGAAGTCGACGGACGCCTCGCCGTCGAAGGAGGCCGACGCCGCCTGGGGCACGTTCTTGGCCATGTAGGCCGCCAGGGCCTTGCGCAGCGGCTCCGCGTCGCCGCCGACGAGGCCTATGTATGCCTCGTCCATCCCGCTGACGGATACGGAGCCCTCGGCGACGTCCTCCGTATACTCCTTGCTCACCTTGAAGTCGTCGCTGGACATGGTTGCCGCGCCGCCGGACCGGTCGAATATCAGCGTCCAGGTGACGCTGTCCTGCGAATCCTCGTCGATGCCGGCGACCGTGAGCACGGCCTGCTTGCCGGCGTCTGCCTCCTCCACCTCGGAAACGGTCAGCACGTGGATCTTGCCGTCCGCGCCTTTCTCGATGACCATGCCCTTGGACATCTGCAGCGAGCCCGCGTCGCTCTTCCAGCCCTTGGAACAGGCAAGCTCGTAGGACGTGAGCGCCGCGGGCGCCTCGGCGCCCTGGCCTTGAGCGGCCTCCTCGACGGGCGCCTCCTCCTGTACGGTCTGCTGGTCCGCCCCCGCCGAGCGCAGGGCGCAGCTCGCGACCGACAGCGCGACCCCGATGGCCAGCGCGCCCGCCGCGATGGCGGCCAGTGCCTTCGTCTTCTTCTCCATTTCGAAATCTCCTTATCCGGTGTATCTGAGGGCGCAGGTGAAGTACGAGATCCCCGTCGCCTTCCTGCACACGTCGCCCGTGCGCGGTTCGTGTATGTACTCGTCGCCTCCCACGTAGATGGCCACGTGGCCGTACTTGTAAAGGATGTCGCCCGGCCGCGCCTGCGACAGCGGCACGACGGTGAGCTCCTTGAGCTGGTCTTCCGTGTAATGGCTGATGCTTATGCCCGCCTGCCGGTAGCAGTACTGGGTGAGGCCGCTGCAGTCCAACCCCACGCCGGGCGTCGAGCCGCCCCAGACGTAGGGCACGCCCAGCTGGCTGTAGGCGGCCTGCACGATGGCGTCGCCGCCTGCCGCGCCCTTCTCGAAGTCGTCGACGCCCATGCCGTCGAAGCGGTACAGGTTGTAGGCCCTCATGACCGACTTCAGGCTCTCCACGTACTCCGAGCTCGTGGCGTAGCCCGCGTCCTTCAGGCCCTCGGCCATCTTGTCCGAGTCGCAGTCGGCGATGGCCTCCTTGATGAGCGCGTTGTCCGCATAGCGGCTGTTCTGCAGGAGCACCCTGCTCCTGAACCTGATGCAGTCCGCGTCGCCCTTGAATACGGTGAAGTCGGCCATGACGGTGACGACCTGGCCGCCCGCCTCCTCGCGAGTGGCCCAGCTCGCTTTGCCGGCGACCTCAGGGCAGCTGGCGAAGCTCGATGCCCACTTGATGCCGAAGAGGTTGTGGTCCCTGGTGGCCAGCTGGCTCATGGTGTCGCCCTGGCCGCTCTCGCAGATGATCTGCGCGATGGTGCAGCCTGCGGGATGCCCGTACTCCTCTTGGCACTCCAGCGCCTCGAGCACCATGTCGTAGGTGATGAAGCCGGGGAGGCCCTCGATCATGGCCTTGTCCTGCTCGTCTTGCCAGAAGCCGGCGATTGCGCCCAGGAGCGTCGAGAGGATGAGGCTCGCTGCTACGAAGGCGGCGACGCCCGCCAAGACCCCGCCCAGAACGGGCGCGGCGGTCGAGACGGCCGCCGCGAGCCTTCCGCCGGCTCCGGCCTTCGCTGCGGCGGGCGCCGCCTCAGCGGCCTGCAGGGCGGCGCGCGACCTGGCATAGTTGGACGCGGCCTGGGCCTCGCCCAGGGCGCTGCCGCCGGCAACCTTCCCGCCGGTGGCGGCAGATCTGCGGGCGGCCTTGCCGCCAAGGCCCTCTTTGGCCCTTGCCAGCAGGGATTTCGAGCGGGGCGCGCTTTCTGCGGAACCGCCCGGCCCGGCAACGGCCCCGGCTTCCCCGGCGGCGCGCTTCGCCTCCTTTGCCGCGACGGCGTTGGCGTCGACAGCGTCTTCCACAGGCGCGAACGGGTCGGGCCCGAGCCTTGCCCTGCGCCGCTTCCGGATGTCCGCAGCCGCCCTTCCTGCGCGATAGGCGCCTTCGGACCCGGAGAGCTCGTCGCTGTCGTCGAGCTCCCCGACGAAGCCGGCCGCGATGGCGCTCCCTGCCCTGCCGGCGAACCCGCCTTTGGCCACGGCGGCGTCGGGGGCGGCGTCGGCCGCTCCGCAAACGCCGCTCTTGCCGCCCTCGGCGAAGGAGCCTTGGTCGGGCGCCTTGAACGTGCCGCCGCCCCCGCTCTCGAACCTGGCGTTGCCGACCTCCACCGACTCCGCGCTGGCGAAGCCCTGCCTGCAGGCGCCGGACCCCCTACCCGACATCGCCCGCCGCCTCGGCCTCGTCGGCGCCGGCCGCGGACTCTGCCGCGCGCTTGGCGAAGTAGGCGGCGCGCTTGCGCTCGGCGATCTCGTCGGGCTTGGTGTTGAACAGGTCGTAGAGCGCGCCCTTGGGGAAGTCGTCCACGATGGGCACGCGGGACCCACCCGCTATGAGCAGGCCGTCGCCGGGGTTGACCGACTCGTCGATGTAGCCCTCCTCCTGCTCCGAGAGGTTCAGCAGCTCCGACCACTTGGCCTTCTCGGCGAACGACTGCCTGTGCAGCATGAGGAAGTCGGAGTTCAGGATCAGGTTGCGGCCGTCCTTGTGGCTCAGCAGGTAGGTGCAGTTCTGGGTGATGCCGGTGCAGATAAGGTTGAACTTGCGCCCCTCCGCCCAGAACCGGCTGAAGTAGCTGATGGTGGCAGGGTGCCCGAAGAGGCTCTGGACCTCGTCGATGTAGAGCCAGGTCGTCACGCCGCGCTCGAAGTTCGCGTACATGAGATTGCGCACCGCCTCCAGCACCGCGATGATGCCGAAGGCGCGCATGTTGTCGGGCAGGTCCTTGAGCCCCACGCAGGTGATGCGCCTGTCGAAGGCGACGTTGCTCTGGTGGTTGAAGATGGAGAGCGCCCCGGAGACGTATCGCTCGAACCGCAGCGCGACGATCTCGGCCTCGGGCTCCGGCTGCTGCCTCAGAATGTCGTAGAGGTCCTGCAGCTGCGGGACGGCTCCGCTCTTGCCGCAGGTCAGGTACGCCTTCTCCACGCAGCGGCTGATGATCGAGCGCTCAACGTCCGAGAGGCCCTCGTTGCCCTCCGCCATGGACGCGGCGGACAGCGCCAGCACCGCCTCGATCTTGTAGGCAAGCTGGGTCGTCTCCAAAAGCTCGGAGACGTCGCTTAGGTCGAGCGGGTTCAGGTACGTCTCGGAGTCCGGGCCGAACGCCACGTTGCGGCCGCCGAAGGCCTCGGCCAGCAGGCCGAACTCGCCGGCGGGGTCGATGATGACGACGTCGTCCTCGGGGTAGAGCAGCGCCGTGTTGGTCATCTCGCGCTTGGCGCCGAAGGACTTGCCGCTGCCCGGCATGCCGCTTATGATGCCGTTTCGGCTGGCCAGGCCCTTGCGGTTGAGCATCACCAGGTTGCGGCTGCCCTTGTTCTGCCCGTAGTAGCCGCCCCCGAAGTCGTTCAGCTCCAAGGTGGCGAAGGGGGACTGGATGGCTATCTCGTCGGTGAGCATCAAGCGCCCCACCTTCACGTGGTTGCGCCCCAGCGGCAGCACGGAGTTCAACCCCTCGCGCTGCCGGTAGTCCAGGTTCGCGAGCTCTATGCCCTGCGCCTGCGCCACCGATATCAGGTGCATCGCCTGCTCGTCCAGCTCCTCGCGGGTGGGGGCGTAGGTGAACACCAGCCCCGTGTAGCGGAACATCCGCTGGCTGTCGCCCTTCAGGCACTCGTAGACGTCCTGGGCCTCCTCGCGGGTGAACTTCAGCTCGCTGGGGATGAGGTTGAAGTCGTAGCCCTTGCTCACGGCGTCCATCTGGTCCTCGGACATCTCCTTGTCGATCCACTTCAAGCGGCGGCGGACGTAGTCCTTGGACCAACGCGGGTTCATGGCCTTCACGTGGAAGCTGATGGCCAACGGCATGGGAAGGTCCACCATGTCCGCCAGGCAGCGGTCGGTCAGGTTGCTCTCGAAGCTGCGGAACGCCAGCACCTGGCACCACACGCCGTCGCTGGTGAAGCAGCTGGCCGAGCCGCCGGGCTTGAACTCCATGGTGTCGGGGCACGCCAGGTCCTTTGCCGTGATCCCGCGGGTGACGCCCAGGTCGTCGTAGCCGAACTCGGCGCGCTCGCGCCCCGGCCGCGTCATCGACCGTATCAGCTGCAGGCGTTCCTCGCCCCGCAGCACGCGGGTGCCGCTGCGCATGCCCGAAAGCACGCCGTCCGCCATGGAGCGCAGGCGCGCCAGCTTGGGCACGGACTCCTCCACCGTGTCGGCGGAGACGGAGAACGTCAGGTAGCGCTCGCGCATGATGTTGGACACGCCCTCGGCCATCTTGTCGTTGAGGATGCGGCTGTACTCGGCGGCGTAGGGAGCGGCGGGCCCCTCCACGCGGCCGAAGAACCTGCGGTTCGACATCTCGCCCTTGGTGAGCGGGCGGTTGAACAGCAGAAGCTGCAGCCCCACGTCCGGCGTCAGGCCGTCGTAGAGCTTCCGCATCTGGCGGCACACCGACTTCTGCGACTCGTCTCCCATGCTCTGGTAGCTGATGTCGCCGAAGCTGACCGTCTGGCTGAACAGCCCCGGCTCCACCTGCGCGATGCCGTCGGCGTACAGGGCGTCGAAGCCGATGAGCCTGTAGACGTCCTTGGCTGCGCGGCGGGCCCTCTCGGCCGCGGCCTCGCCGGCGGCGCGCTCGCGCTGCTGGTTCCTGAGCCGCTTCTCGATCGGGACGTACCTGCCGCCCTGATGCCCGGGCCTCGCCGCAGCCCTCTTGCTTTTCCTGGCGCGCTTCGCGGCCGCCTTGGCCTCTCTGTCGGCGGCCTTCGCCGCGGCCTTGGCGTCCTTGACGGCCCGCTTGGCGGCGGCGACGTCCTCCTTACCGGCCTTTCGAGGGCTCATAGCGCTCCCCTCCCTTCCGCCAGCCCTTGGCCAGCCTGTTCCGATCGTTGAATCTCCTGCGCTTCTCGTCGGGCCATGCGTCCGCGGCCAGGGAGAACCCGGGCTCGTAGGTGACGACGCCGTCCTCGGCCCAATGCCGGTATGCCAGCGGGATGAACTCCTCGGGCTTCATGCCCTTGGGCCGCCAGAAGGCCGCCAGCCAGAACGGCATCGAGCACATCATCACGGGCATGGTTGCATCGGCCACCTCCACCCCGACGACCAGGTGCGCGAAGGCGGCGGCCGCCACGCTGGCCGCGATGCCGCCGCCTACGCAGGCAGCCACGCGGGCGGAGAGCTTGCCGACGACCTTCTCCTCGTACTCGCTGATGTCCTTGTGCACGTAGACAACCTGCATGGGCGCCCCCTAGTTGGGCATCCACGAGGTGTCCAGCTGGCCGAAGTACACGGCAGCCGCGATGATGATGGCCCCGCCCGCGATGGTGGAGATGGCCCCCGCGATCTGCGCGCCGCCGCGGGTCTCGTCCTTGATGGCGAGCCCCAGGCTCACCGCGCCCCAGACGACAACGAAGCCGCCCAGGAAGGTGATGCACCCGGAGACCAGGCTGATGATGTTCGATAGCATTTGGATTCCCTTCTGTCGTGCGCCGCCCGCATCGGGCGGCCGCCTGCGTTGCGCTCGGTTCTAGGAGGAAGCCGCCTCCCGCCGCCTCCTCTCCTGCAGGTACGCCCCGTAGTCGAATCGCCCGGGGTACCTGCTGCCCGGATGCCCTGCCAGCAGTTCGTATCGCGGGTGCCTCTGCGTGGGGTACTTGGAGTCGCGCAGCGGCGCGGCGTTGCTGAACAGCACGAGCGCCCTGTCCCTGCCCATGCGGCCAACCTCCGAGGCCTGCATCAGGTCGCGCTCGATGTAGCTGGTGTTGGTGGTGGTCGAGCCGCCGTTGCCTCGGCTCACGTTCTGCGTGCTGACCTCGACGGTCTCCTTGCCGATCATCTCGGAGATCATCTTCTGGGTGTCCACGCTCTTGCCGCCCAGATAGAGCAGCGTGTCGCAGTTGTCCACGATGGTCTGGGCATCGTCGCCGTAGGCGCTCTTGAGCTGGGCGAAGCTCTGCAGGATGATGGACATGTAGACGTTGCGGCTGCGGATGACCGAGACCACGTGCTCGATGTCCGGCAGCCTGCCCACGTTGGCGAACTCGTCGCAGATAAAATGCACGGGGCGCGCCAGGGAGCCGCCGGGCAGCGCGTCCGCCTTGTCGCAGAGCATGTTCACCGTCTGCCACAGCGTGATGGCCAGCATGAAGCTGAAGGTGGAGGACGTGTCCGAGCTCACCACGAAGACCGCGCGCTTGCCGCCCGCGTCCCCCAGCTTCGAGAGCTCCAGCTCGTCATGGTCGGTGAGGTTGCGCAGCTGCGGCACGGAGAAGGGCATGAGCCGCGTGTTGCAGCTGATGAGGATGCCCTTCATGGTCTTGCCGGCGGCGTCCTTGAAGGCCTTGTAGCACCACAGCACGAAGTCGTCGTCCACGCCCACCGGCTCGCCGACCTGCACCCACCTGAAGCCCGAGGACGCCTGGCGGCCGAACGCGCGGCCCGGCTTCCTCGCGCCGTCGCCCGCCGGCGAGCCGCCCGTCTCCACCAGGCGCATGCCCGTCTCGATCTCCCTGAACAGCAGGTCCAGCGGGCTCGTGTAGTCATCGTCGTCCTCCCTGGCCTGCGCCAGCGAGAGAAGCGTGACGAGCCCGCCGAAGTTGCGGTCCTCGGACGGGCAGTAGAACATCAGGTAGCCGATGAGGGCGGTATAGAGCAGCCGCTCGGCCTGCACCCAGAACTGGTCGCCCACGTGGTCCTTGTCGCCGGTGGTGTTGGCGATGAAGCACTCCGCGAACTCGATGATCCCCACCTCGTCGCGGATGAGCGAGAAGGGGTTCACGCCGGCGGAGGCAGACATGCGCACCAGGTTCATGCAGCTGATCTCGTAGCCGCTCCCCACCAGCGCGTTGCCGAGCAGCGGCAGCTGCGTGCCCTTCGAGTCGATGACGAAGTAGTCCGCGTTCATCTGCAGGATGTTGGGTATGGAGTACCTCCAGGTCTTGCCGGCGCCGGTGCCCCCGATGACGAGGACGTTTCGGGGCCGCTCCTCCAGCTTCCTGCCCCTGCGCTTGCCGGGGTCGACCGCGAGCCCGTAGTTCTCGGTGAGGATGACGTTGTTGAAGGGGTCCTCGGTGTCCGCGAACCTCAGGCCCTCCGCCTTGGTGCCCCAACGCGCAGATCCGTGCTCTTCGCCGATTCGGCGGTTGCCCTGCGATCGCACCAGGTAGGCCCATGCAAGCCACACCGCGAGGAAGCAGATGGATCCGCCGAGCAGGGCGTTCGGCTCGGCGGAGATGCCCTGCGTCGCCAAGACGGACGGCACGGCCTCCATGGCCGCTCCGACGTTCTGCAGCCAAGGCCCCTCCATGGAGCGGAGCGCTGCCGCCCAGAGGTCGCCCAGCGCGAAGGCCGCGGCGGAGAGCAGGCCGGCGGCAATGAGGCCTTCTTTCGAATAGCCCTTCATCGGCCCTGGGCCCTCTCCCTGTTGAACGTTCTCTCCCTATCGGGAACCTCGTGGGCGTTCTTGCGCAGCTCCTCGGCGGCGGCCTTGGCCATCTCGGCCTTGTCGGCGAGCCTCTCGTTCGCGCCGGTCCTCGTATGATCGCCGTGCGCGCGGTCCTTGCCCAGGTCCCGTGCGCGCTCCCTTGCCCTTGCGAACTCCGCCGCAAGCTCCGCCGAGGCCTTCTCCTTGGCGGCGTCTACCGCCCGGGACATCTCGTCGAAAGCCCTCACCAACGACGGCGCGTCCTCCGCCCTGAACAGCAGGTAGGTCTTGCCCTGGGCCTCCTTGTGCCAGTCGTGCGCGATGCCGCAGTCGTCCAGCTTGCCGTCGATGATGTCCTGCAGCGTCGGCCAGCCCTCGACGGAGGTGAACTCGTGCATGTCGAGCTTCGCCCATCGCGCGGGACCTCCCGCCTCCCGCCCGCCGGCTTCCACGCCGGCGGCCTCGCGGCCCTGGGCGCCCGCGCCCTTGCGCGCGTTGTCCAGCGCCGCCTTGAGCTTGTCCGCCGCTGCCATGGCCGCCGACCCTCCGGCATCCTGGCCCATGCGCAAGATCCAGTCGAAGAGCTTCTCGCCCGAGTAGTCGCCGAAATCGTCCGCCATCTCGAAATCCTTTCTTCCCGTTTACCTGACGCCGTCGAGGATCCGCCGCACCGCGGCGCGGTTCTCCTCCGCCTTCGCCGCCCTGAAGCTGGGCCCGTCGAATATCACCGGCTGGCACCGCTCCAGCACGCGGTCGTATATGCGCGTGCGGGCGAGCCCCCTGGGGTGCTTCAGCTGCGCGAGCGGTATGTTGGTGGTGACAACCAGCGGCCTACCGCTGCGGTAGCACGCGTCAACCAGGTCGAAGGCTCTGGAATCCATGTAGGACGAGTCCCGCTCGGCGCCCAGGTCGTCGATGACCACCAGGTCGTAGGAGCGGATGCCCTCAAGCACGCGCGTCCGCTCATCGCCCTTGGCGTCCCAGAGCACGTTTTCCGCCCGGGAGACGCTGGTCACGAGCGGCACCTTGCCGTCGTGCATCACGAAGTTGGCCAGGCAGCCCGCGGCGAAGGTCTTGCCCGTGCCCGGAGGCCCGATCAGCACCAGCCCATGGCCGCCCTCCTCCATCTGCTCCCAATGGCGGGCGTACTCGCGCACGATGCGGAAGCCCCGCCTGTCGTCGCGCCCCAGCCCGAACTCGTGCCCGGGATCCAGGGGAAGGCAGAGCTTGTGCGAAGGCGATCCCTCCACGGACCTGACGTGGGCCGCGGCCCTGCGCGCGGCATCGAGTCGGTCGGCCTCCTCGACCTGGCACCTGCACATCACGGGCATGATCGCCGTCTGGCCGCCCCAATCCACGCGCACCTGCTTCCCGTCGCCGCACTTGCCGCAGCGCAGCAGCCCGTCGTCGCCGACGAAGTCGCCCTCGTCGATCTCGCAGCTGACGGGGATCGGGTCCATGGCCGAGGACTTGCCCGCCCTCACAGGACATCACCTGCCACGCAGGCGTACTCCGGCAAGTCGCGCCTCGCACGCGGCCCCGCGCCCTTTGATGGGTACGTGTTTGATAGGTCTTTACTTGATTTCTCTTTACTTAATTGCCTCGGGTTCGCCAACGCAGGCCGTTCCTGCGCAGGGGGAACCTGCATTGGAAAACCCAACGCAGGCTCGTCGGACTCTGGCAGCGAGGGCCTGGCGACGGCGCGCTCGTGCACAACGTACTCGGTGCCGGCCAGGCGGCCGAAGCCGTCGCGCAGGCGCCGCCGCTCGAGGTAGCCGTGCTCCTCGAGCTCGCGTATGCCGGTGCGGATGGCGTCGACGCCCTCGCGGTTTATGCGGGACAGGCCCTCGAGCGAGTAGTCCCACTCCTCGGGCAGGCTCAGCATCTGCGAGAGCAGCCCCTTGGCCTTTAGCGACAGGTCGCGGTTGCGCAAATGCTCGTTGGACATCACCGTGTAGTTGGCGTTCTTCTCGACGCGGAACACCGTCACGACGCATCGCCCCCGCGAAAACCGCTGGGCGCCGGCGGAAGCATCGCGGCCTCCTCGGCGCGCGAGCACTCCGACGACGTCCTCAGCACCGCCCACGCCGCAAGCGCCATGGCGGCCGACGCCGCCCCCAGTGCGTAGCCCGCGGCGAGCCACAAGAGAGCCGTTCCCATATCTGCGCCTTTCCTCGTTGGTTTTCCCTGGGTTTCCCCAACCAAAGGGCGCGTCCGCGCAAGTTTTGGACATCGGGCGGACGCAGACGGGTAGACGAGCGGCACCGCGCCAGCCCGTCGGCAAAGGAAATGCTGGAGAAAATCGGGAATGGCCCAAGGTGCGCGCCAGCGCTATCGCCTCGCAATGCGCAGCTGAGGGCCATCGGGCGACGCTGGCGAGCTGCTGACGAGTTTGCCGCAGGCTCGGAAGCACTGCGCTCCTCAGCCACAGGCTTTGAGGAGCGCAGTTGTCCTGCCCCTTGACGCCTTCTGGTCAAGGGCGCGGTGTTTTTGACAATGCGAAGATGGCGGTCAGCGCATCACGACCTCCAGGTGCAGGCCTTCGTGCACCAGCACCTTCTCGACGATGCGCCTGAGCAGCGCCCTGTCGACGTCGTCGAGCCGATGTTCCTCCAGCGCGCAGAGAAGCGCCGCCCGCTCCTTCTCGCCGTCGGCATCGAGCAGCCGGTCCGCGCCGGACGGGAGCAGCGAGGTCGGCGCAGCGGCATGCTGCGGCTCGGCCGCCGACGGCGAGCCGAGGACCTCGAGGTCGGCGGCGGTCGCCTTTCCGAAGGCGTAGCGCTCGTAGGCCGCGAGCTTCGCCGCCGCCGTGACGCGGGTCTTCGGCTTCCGGTCGGGTTCGCGCTTGCCGCAAGGCCGCGGCACCGAACCGCCTTCCCTCATGGCTGTTGCGATGGCGTCTGCGACCTCGTCCTCCGTCACCCGCCGCCTGTCGCCGCCGGCACAGTCGCACTTGCAAGTGAAGGCGCCGCCCGCCTTCCATGCGCGGTAGCTGAGCGAGTGCCCGCACTCGGCCCGCCTGAGAAGCCCGCGCGCGAACGGGCTTTTCGGCGCGGACTTTCCCACTCCCCTGAGGTGCTCCCTGGTCCTGAGGCACGCCTGCGCGGCCCGCCAGAGCCCGTCTCCGACCAACGCGGGGTGCGCGCCCTCGGTGACGTAGCGCTCCGATTCGGGCACCACGTCGACCGGATGCCCGTTCATGACGCGCCTGCGCGTCTTGCCGGTCACGAGCGTCCCCGTGTACACCGGGTCCCCCACGATCTTCTGCACCTGCGTGCCGGTCCAGCGGCGGCTCTTCGGCTCAGGGCGCTTGCCGTACCCGTACAGCCCGAGCCTGCGGTACGCCACGCCCGGCGTCTCGATGCCGTCGGCGTCGAGCGCCGCGGCGACGAGCTTCGGGTCCGCGAGCTCGGCCGCGAGCTCGAACAGCCTGCGCACGCCTGGGGCGAAGCGCTCGTCCGGGGCCAGCCTCATGCGGTCGGCCGGGTCCACCATGTAGCCGAACGGCGGCGTGGGGTGCGGCCGCAGCCCACGCCGCCACTTCGTCCGCAGCGCGCTGCGCACGCGGATCGACGTGTCCCGGCAGTAGGCGGCGTTGGCTATGTTGCGTATGGCTATGCCCGGCGCCGCAGAGTCAAGGCTGCACGCCGCCGAGTCGTAGCCCTCGGCGATGCTCACGAACCTCACGCGCAGGAAAGGGAAGACCTGCTCGATGTAGGTGCCGGCGTCGATGTACTCCCTGGCAAAGCGGCTCAAATCCTTCACGATTATGCAGGAGACGCGCCCCTCCTTGCACAGGGCGAGCATGCGCTGGACCTCGGGCCGCTCGAAGCTCGACCCGCTGAATCCGTCGTCGACGAACTCCTCGACGGGCTGGCAGGAAAGCCCCGGGTCGCGCTCGACGAAGGAGCGCAGCATGGCCCTCTGGTTGGCGATTGAGTTGCTCACCGCGCCGACGCCCTCAAGGTCGCCGTCGGCTCTCGAGAGCCTCATGTACAGCGCGATCATGCGAGCCTCCGCTCTATGGAAGCCACCTTGTCGCGCCAGTCGCCGAACCTGAACTCGATCCTGATGCCGCCGTCGCGGCCCACCTCTATGCGCCTCACCAGCGCCAGCACCAGGTCGCGGCTGAACGTGAACAGGTCCTCCAGCGCCGCGACCGCCTCCTCGAACGCGCCGTCGGAGGTGAGTAGCGCGTCGAAGTCCGCGAGCTCGCGGCCAGCCGCATCGAGCGCGGCCCGGCAATCGACAGCGCTCCCGTCGGCCTCGGCCTGCATCTCCTTGTACTCGGCCAGCGTCACGCCGCCGCATGCGTACAGCTCGTAGAGCCGCTGCCGCTCGCGCGACAGCGCGGCGGCCCGCGCGGCCAGCGCGTCAGCGGACGCCTGCAGCCGCCTCCTCTCGTTGACCGCGACCTCGCTGCCCCTGAGCCCGGGGAGCACCCGATCGAGCTCCAGCGCCGTCGAAACCTGAACCCTGACCTCGTCCATGACGGCTATGCGCAGCGCGCGCTCGGCGATGCGCACGTCGTTGCCGCAACCGCGGCCATGGTGCCGCCGGCACTTGTACACGCTGCCCCGGGCCTCCCCCGTCTTCGGGTTGAACCTGCGGTCGAGGATCATGCGGCCGCCGCACTCGGCGCAGAACAGCACGCCCGCCAGCTCGTCGGGCATGGCGTTGCGGTCGGCCTCCTTGGCTGCCACCTGCGCCCGCTTCGCCGCCTTCTGGGCGCGCCGCTTGGCGCGGACGCGGCCGAACACCTCGGCCGTCACGAGCGCCGGGTGCGCATCGGGGAAGACCAGGCGCTCGCCCTCGGGCACCGTGTGCGCGGGAACCCCGTCGCAAAGCGACCGGTAGGTGTTGCCGAGCACGAGCGTGCCGACGTAGACGGGGTTGTCGAGCATCTTGGCGACGTAGCGCGCCGACCACGGCGTGTCGCGCCATGCGCCCGCATAGCCCGCCGACGACTGGGCGTCCAGATGGTCAACGGGCGTCGGCGCGCCCATCTCCGCAAGCGCCGCCGCGATGTCGACCAGCCGCCCGCCGTCGAGGAACATGGAGAAGGCCAGCGGCACGAACGGCGCGGTGGCGTCGTCGACGTCGAGCCTGTTCTCGCCGCGCACCACGCGGTAGCCGTAGCACGTGTTGCCGTAGATGACTTCGCCCTCCTCCATCTGGCGGTGCTTCACCGCCGACACCTTGCGGGACGTCTCCACCGCGTACATCTCGTTGACCAGGCCTTTGAAGGGCACGACGATGCCGCCGTCGCCTTGCAGCGTGTCGAGCCCGTCGTTCACCGCGATGAAGCGCACGCCCAGAAACGGGAAGATTCGCTCCAGGTAGGTGCTCGTCTCGTACATGTTGCGCCCGAAACGGCTCAGGTCCTTGACGGCGATGCAATCGACGGCGCCCGCGCGCACCTCGTCCATGAGCGCGTCAAACGCGGCCCTGCCCTCGAACGTGGTACCGGTGCGGCCGTTGTCCTCGTAGACGCCGACCACCTCCACGCCCTCTGCGCCCGCCAGGCTGTCTCGCACGAAATCGACCTGGGCCCGCAGGCTGCCGTCGCCCGCCTGCCCGTTGTTCCTGTTGCTCAGCCGCGCATATACGGCGCACCTCCACACCTTGGCCGCGGGCGCTGCGGGAACCGCCGCGGCACTTGCGGCCGCTTTCCTCGACTTCCTAGCCACGGCAGGGCCTCCTTCCCTCGGCCTTGGTCGGGCAAGCATAGCGGTTGCGCGAAAGCCCCTTGTTGGCCTCCTCGAAGAGCTCGCGGCCGACCAGCGCCGGGTGGTGTCCCTCAATGACGGGGAACGACCCGATCGGGATGCCGCTTTTGCGCATGCGAATGCTGGCGAGGCGCTCGGGGGCGAAGTCCCCCGTGTAGAAGGGGTTGGTCACCATGCTCCTGATGGCGGCGTAATCCCAGCCTTCCATGGCATGCCGATTGTGACCGTAGAGCTCGTTGGCCCTCTGCCTGGGTCCGGGGCACCTAAGCTCGCGCACCTGGCCCTCCAGTTTGCTGCGCCACCAGCGCCCCTGGGCGGCAAGCTCGAAGATTCTGGGGACGAAGGCCGCCACCTCGCCGTCCACGCGCACGCCGCAGGGCGCGTCCTCGTCGAAGACGTAGCCGAAGGGAACGTTGCGCCTTATAAGCCCACCGGAGGCGAGCCTGTCGCGTTCGGCGTGCAGGGCCAGCGCATCGGACATCTCGGTCTGCAGCCCCTTGAAGTACGCCCGCACGTCGCCGCCCTGCGTGTCGAAGCCGCGCGCGCAGTCCACGAAGCGGAAGCCCATGGGCACCAGCACCTCCTCGACGTAGAAGCGGGCCTCCGAGAAGCACGGCGCGAACACCGCTATGTCGGGCACGACCACGCAGTCGGCCCTGCGGTTCTCAATGACGCGCATGAGCTCGTCGAAGGCGGCGCGCACGTTGCGCACGGCGTTGCGGTTCCTGATGGTCTCTGCCTTGCGCGCATCGCCATGGGCGGAAAGCCACGCCTTGCACGCCGCCGACTGCGCCGCCATATCGGGAACGCGAAGCCAGCCGCTCATCCAGTCATAGGCGGAAAGGTACACGACGCAGCGCCATCTGCCGTCCTCGCGCGCCCCGGGGATACCGCGCGCCGCCGCCAGCACGTCGGAGAGGTCGAAGCCCGCCATCACGCCACCCCCTCTTGCCTCGAGGCGCATGCGGCGACGGGGTCGCCGAACCGGAAGACCACCTCGATGTCGCCGCCCTCGCCGACGAGCACCCTGTCGATGAGCTCTACGACCATCACGCGCTCGAGGCCCTCGGCGTCGCGGTAGCGCGCCAAGGTTTGCTCCCAGGTCTCCATGCGCACGTCATCCAGCTGGGCCGATTCCCGCTCGATGCCGGCCTTCTCGCCCTTCAGCTCCTGCAACCTGGCGTCGACGGCCCGGGCGAGCTCGGCGTACTGGGCCTTGTCGATGACGCCCGCCGCGTAATCTGAGTACATGCGCAGCCGCAGGTCGCCGTTGTGCTCGATGCGCCCCTCCACCGACTCCAGGCGGCAAGCAAGCTCGGCACGCCTGTCGTGGCGGTACGCCTCGGCACCCCTCACCGCGCCATCGCCGTCGACCGCCGCGAGGGCGTGCCCGTGCACTGCCCGCATCACCGCCGCCGAAAGCTCGTCCTCCCACACCTTGTGCATGCCGCACCCGGCGCGGTTCTTCCTATGGGTTTCGCAGGAATAGTAGAAGCGTTTGCCGCCGGAGCAGCGGCTCGCATGCCGCGCCATCGTCGCGCCGCAATCCGCGCAGAAGAGAAATCCCGACAGCGGCAGCGACCGCTTGGCGCCGGGCGACAGGCGCATGTCGCGCCGCGCCAGCTTGCGCACCAGGCCGAAGGTGGCCGGGTCCACTATCGCCTCGTGCGCGTCGGGCGAACGGTCCCACTGGGACTCGTCGACGGGGAGCACCGCCTTGCGCCGGAAATCGGGCTTGCAGGTCTTGCCCTGCACGAGCGTGCCCGCATAGGTCTCGTTCGACAGGATGCGCAGCACCGTACGCGCGTCCCAGGCAGTCCTCTCCCCCTTGCAGAAGTTCGAGCTGCGCGCCGCGCCCTTCGCCGCGAAATACTCATAGGGGCTCGGTACGAGGTCCTCGTTGAGCATGGCGGCTATACCGGCGGCGCTCATGCCGCCGATGCGCGCATCGAAGATGCCGCGCACAACGCCGGCGGGTTCCGGGTCGATTACAAGCCTGCCGCAGTCGGAGCCCGACCCCTTGGCGTAGCCGTAGGGGGCGAAGGCGCCAACGAACTCGCCGCGGCGGCGCTTGGCGGAAAGCGACGCCTTGGTCTTAGCGGAGGCGTCGCGGCAGTACATGTCGTTGAAGAGGTTCTTCACCGGCAGCATCAGCGCGTCGGCCGGCGTCTTCTCGGCTGCGGAGTCGTAGCCGTCGGTGATGGCCACCACGCGCACGCCGAGCGCCGGGAACACCTGGTCCAGGTAGCGCGACACGTCAAGGTAGTTGCGGCCGAGGCGACTCAGGTCCTTGACCACGACGCAGTCGACCTTGCCGGCCTCCACGTCGGCGAGCAGCCTGCCCCAGCCGGGGCGGTTCTCGAAGGTGGAGCCCGAAAAGCCGTCGTCGGAGTACTCGGCGACGATACTCAGGCCGCCGTTCGCGTCGGCGAAGTCGCGAATCATGGCGTGCTGGTTGAGCACCGAGCCGCTGGTGCCGTAGCTCTCGTCATCAACGGAGAGCCTGGCGTAGCTGGCGGCGCGATAAACCCTGGCCGCTGGTTTCGGCGTTTTGGTTTTGGGCATGAAAAGGCCTCCTTTTGCACGTGCTTGTACGTGCGCCAGGAGGCTCTGAGGATGCCCTCGGGATGCGCTGCGCTTCCCGCCAAGAAAACAAACCGACGCCGAGGGCCCTTGTATGCGTCTGACGCAATCGTACCACGCCTTCGGCAGCTCGGCGGCGACGAAGGCGGAAATCTCAGGGTTGATGGAACGTTGGCCGATGCCGGCCGAATCGCGTCACGCAGGCCCGTCGCCTATGACGTCGCGCACGTTCTCGCGCGCAGCCAGGTAGCGCGACACGGCCTCCTCGATGCTGCACTCCCCAGCGTAGGACACGCGCACCCTAATCGATCCGCATCGGGTGCAAGGCTCATTGCATGCAGCTGCAGAAGCATCCTGCCGAAGTTCGCGCGACGGTGCGTCGGCAGCTGCAGCTTCGTTTGACCCGCTGGCAACGAATGGCTCGTCGCCGCTGCGAGGGAGTATCCCACCCTGTACAGATTCCACCTGCTCACTCCTCATCGCGGCTACCGATCCCGAACATGGCCTCGAGCTCAGCGCGTGTCTCGTCGTCGAGCTCCTCCAGCTCCTCGAGGACAACCTCCTTGATGACGGGGTACGAGCGCGCCAGACGCTTGTAGATTGCATAGACGGTAACGTACTCCTCCTCGCTGTGTTGCTTGACAGTCTTACCCTCAAAGTAGATTGCGCGTATGGTGCCCTGGCTGGACTCGCTCAGAAACGATATCGCCCAGTCCAGTATGCTGCGCATGAGCGAGTGCAGCTCGTCCTCGTGGACACGCTCTTGCTCGGAGGCGAAACTGCGATCGTCCGCGAACAGCTCCTCGGGGTTCATCGCCCCCTCCCCGTCGCTTCGCATGAGCTGGCTAAACAGTATCGGGCGCGTAGTGACGCCCTTGATCTTGACGATGCAGTCGTAGCTGCTGCGGCAGCCTCGCGATGAGGGCATGTTTCCTCCCCTGGGTCAGGGAGCGCGGGATTGCGCTCCTGCCCAGAGGCGGAAAACGGGGTATTTTGGACGTGCCCTAAGGGCGAGCGGCGGCCACGACGAAAGAGGGCCTTTTGAAGATTGTCACCCCCGGTAGTTAACGGCCGTTAACCGGCAACGAATAATCCGCCCAAAGACCAAGAAACCCCGCAACTCGGTTTGAGTTGCGGGGTAGGGACGACAGAGGCAAAATGGGTCGGATTCGATCGATCACATAGCCTTCAGACTCTTAGTCGCATTTGCTACTATCTTCTGCAGGAGCCGAACCAAAAAGCACCCGTGAAAGCAAAGAGCTAGAAAACCGGGCTTTGTTGTTCGCCTCACTCTTTCACTTGCTCATCCTCTCCAGCGACTTGGCCATGCTCTTCGTCGCCACAACCATATCGTGAAAATCGCTCATCATATATAGACTCCCAGCAAACGACCCCATATCCAGCAAGAACTCCTCTTCACGATGCTTGGTCCTTCCTAGCAGCCCACGCTCGCTATAGCACAAAATCACTGCGCAAGAGACACCAAGCCGTTTCCCCATATCGTCTGCTCCACTCAATAGAAGGGTATCCCTTCGAGCTCCAGGAACCAGCATGGGAATGCCAGTTTCGACGAAGCTGCACTTTACCTTCTTCCTCTCGCGCTCACCCACCAAGGCATAATCAAACCCGCTGATCTCAATATTCGAGGCAACCCCGGTACCGAAGTTCTCGATAACGAACAAGACGCTCGATTTATCGCGGACGTGTTCGAGGAAGGCGATAGGTTGTGGCCGACGACTCTCATGGACGGTCCAGACGGCGATTCCCATCGCGCCGATGCTACACAAGGTTGCAAGCGCGCAGGCAACGATTTGGATGATAACACTCGGATCCATTCTCTTCCTTCCAACATCGCAGAGGGTTTAGTCTCTCTTGAGCAAGTTTCGCGCGTACAGGGAGCGATCGGTGTCAACGATGGCCCTGATCAGACCTCGCAGCGCATCCTTGCAGTTCGCCAGCAACTACTTGATATCTTTAGGCAAGCAGTAGCCATAGCTTGGGTTGCCATAGAGAGAGCCAATACGCAGCCTCAAGCACACGCCATCAATGACATCGCAGGTGCTAAGGCCGCACGAGGCGCCATGGGCCCACCAGAGCCCGAAGTATCTACTACGCTATGCACCATCTGAAGCGTTGGAAAGTGTCTTGGCTTCATCCTCAGGCAAAGCAATCAGCCAGTTTATCTTAAAGCTCAAACAAAGTTCAACCATTCGAAAAGCGCCACTATGTTTTATTGCGGTGAGTAAATCACTTACATGCCTATTAAAGAAGGGCATCACCGCAACCGTTCTCGACTACTGTAGACCCCTATAACACCGCTCGCGCTTCTCGTAAAACAATGTGTTCGCTGGTACGTCTTTTGCGACAACGCTGTTCGCGGCAATAACCGCGTTATCCCCAATTGTGACGCCCTTGAGCACGACTACATTCGCGCCCAGCCATACATTATCCCCGATACGGACCGGCGAGGTCTTGGTCGGCTGGTCGCGATACATCGTACCGTCCTGCGCCATGCCGTGGTCGAAGTCATATACATGCACGTTGGGTCCGAACAAGCACCCCTTACCGATGTCGATTCGTTCGTGGGCAATCAAAACACACCCGTAGTTGAACGAGGTTCGCTCTGCCACGTTGATGCGCCCCGTAGCCGACACGCGGCAGTAGAAGGGCCGCCTAAACGCCTTCGTCATAGTTATCTGGCCGGGAAACCTGCCCTTCAGGAAC
>ERZ1034962.259-NODE-259-length-28972-cov-45.850884_pt1 | contig 28972 bp, 38 predicted proteins | sample MGYA00520696_ERZ1034962 | MGnify/ENA primary metagenome ERZ1034962 (study PRJEB33766, sample SAMN09781770) | gut metagenome | biome: gut microbiome | host: Homo sapiens | place: Madagascar | study: EMG produced TPA metagenomics assembly of the PRJNA485056 data...
GTTGCCTGTGTTGGTTGCAGCCGAGCGGTTGCCTGTGTTGGTTGCAGCCGAGCAGTAGCCTGTGTTTGTTGCAGCCGAGCAGTCGCCTGTGTTTGTTGCAGCCGAGTAGTCGCCTGTGTTTGACTTCGTATCTTTTATTTTTGATTTTACATATTCTATGTGTAGCTGTGCGATTTGCGGTATTCCAATTTTTGCACCGATTTTTATTTTCTTGCCGACGACTTTTGTATCGTTACCATTACGCTGACCGTTGTCCTCAATTTCAACCTCGTGATATACGCTTTGTCCCGGTGCATAATAGCCGAAACACTCTAATGGGGTTTCGCAAGCGTGAAATCCTGTTTCGCACATCTTTGCTTTGCCAGTCTCATAAGTCTTACCTTCTTCGTACTGAAAGCCTCGGCAAGTCATATCTTTGTTAAAGCCTTTGTATGCTTTCATTTTTTATCTCCTATCGCTTTATTTATCAGAGCAATGTTGTAACATTGCTGCCAATCTTTGTTTTTGATTTGTACCGATGCAGTGCGTTCTTCACGCTTACAGCAGTCGTAAATCACTCTCGGCACTGTTGCTATGAACAGCACGCCTGCAATCAAAGCAAGCAGCTTAAAATCAAACGCAACTGCTGTCAGTGCTGTTATCATAGTACCGAGATTAAACACTATGTGCCTTTCTTTTCTTGTCATATAAATACCTCACTCGTCAACTCCGATTTCCTCGAAGTCCTCATATGCAATGTCAATGTTATGTTTAGGCTTTTTGTACTCTTTAGTTTTTTGTGTCGTTTCTTCTGCCATTATGCCGTCCATATACAAATCAGCATCGGGGTTTCTGCCATTCGCCACTGCGAAATCCACTTCCTGCACATTGAACACTGCCTCTTTGCGTTGCGTTCCGTCTTTGCCTTTGTAACAGTTATTTTGTAAGTATGTTCTCACCGCCATTTTGTCGCCCTTGTGAAAATACTTACTTATAAATTTTGCGTTATAGCTGTAAGCTATGAAGTCAACAAAGTCAACAGCGTTCTTGTAAGAGAATGGACGCCTTACAGCAAGTTGAAATTTAATGCAAGTCTTGCCGTCAGTCTGCGTTACTTGCCGTGGCTCAGCTGTTAAGAAACCTAAAAAAGTACAACAGTTCATAATATTATTTTTCCTTTGCTATTTTTTGCATTAAGCCTAACAGTGGCTTAAGCTCTATGTTTTCTTCAATGAGCCTTTTGGTAAGGTTAGACAGCTGAAAAATTATATCAGCTAACACTATAGGTGATGCTTTATCAAAAGCACTGCTTACCTGTGTAGCCTCTTTACCGCCGTCAAATTTGCGATGAGCTGCCATAATAAAACCGTCAGTATTGATGTTCAGAATTTCTTTGCCTGTCTCATTGTCTGTTATTGTTATGTGGTATCTTTCCATAAATTCTCTCCTTAAAATTCTGCAAAGCGGTTAAAATCGTCCATAATGAACTCTGTCGGTTCTTTGGGCTTCCGCTTGCTTTTTGTTACTTTTACTGAATTAGCCTTAACAAAATAATCAATCATAGGATTTCCGTTGCTGTCGAGTCTTTCTTCCGACCTTAGCCGTCCAATGACTTGGGCAAAGTCTCCCGTTTGTATTCTGTCAACACCTGCTCCGTCGTCTCTTGTCGATGCGTAAACTCGTATTGAAAAAATGTTACTCTTTGACAAGTCGTATGCGTGTGGAACAACTATACAAAACTGTTTGAAACTGTAATTATGCCTGCATATGTCAACAGGATTTGTCACCACTCGTCCTCGCAGTCTCACATAATTGAGAAACTCGTCATCAACTATCATTCATCATCACCTCGCAATACAGGCTTGCTGAAATAGTCAAGAAACGCTTTCTTTTGTACGACCATTTCTTTACCGTAGTTACAGCAAGGAAAGTTAGGTCTGTGGAACAATGCCCTTGTTGCAGGTATTGACAGTCCCATAAGCTCTGCAACCTCGCTTAACTTTAGGAATTTCAGCTGTTCATTCAAAGCCTCTGCTTTGTCCTCAATCTCGTTGAGCTGCTCGGAGATTGCTTTTGCTTTCTCCAAATACTCTTGGAGATTGTCAACCTCGATTGTGTATTTCATAAATAATCACCTCACTTTTGGTACTAACCGTTGCAAAAACAGCAAGGCAGGATATGAAAAAAGAGTAGCGTGTGAAAAAAATATTAAAGGAGATGCCCACCTTGCTGCTCTTGTAACGGTTAGTGTGTTCCGCATTCGGAACATTTAGCGTAAAAAAATATCACATATTACACTGCTATCATCAATATGTAATACTTCAACTATTTTGATTATTTCCTCACGATATAGAGGTCTTTCACCGTTTATTTTACCTATTAGGCTTCTATAATTTATTCCTGTGTTTTGCGATAATTTTTTAAAATTGTCGCAATCAGTTAATGCCATTATAGATTTTAATTTTTTCTTATTCATTAACTTTTTCCTTTCTTTGCCACTAAATATAGGCGTTCCGTTTGTGGAACAACTATATATTACCATAAAGAACAGTTTGTGTCAATAGTGAATTTGAAAAAAAAAAACGCATTGTTGACAAATGTTGCACTTGACTGTATAATAGTATCAAGTAAGAGTTGGGGGTTGTCAATATGCCAAATAAAGACAACGAGTTGGAAGAAATAAAAAGCAGACTGTCAAGTGTAATTACTGAGAGTGAGTTATCATACAGAGAGCTTAAAGAAATTACAGGCGTTTCGTTAGCGGCACTTAACCGTTATGTTCACAAAACTACGGAGCGGATTTCACTAACTGATGTAACTGCAATAGCAAAAGCCACCCACACAAGCGCATCTTGGATAATGGGCTGGGAAGATAACGAAGCAAAACACAACGAAGTGAACAAAAAAATAGTAAAAACTATCGAGGCACTCGACGACGAGCAGAAAAAGGCTTTGCTGGAGATTGCTCGACAGATGATAAAAAACAAATAACTCTTTGGGTTAAATAATATTTAGAGGAGACTTATTATGAAAAAGTTAATATCAATTCTATTGTCGGTGATTATGTTAGCATCTACAGGAGCGTTCGGCATTACCGCATACGCTAAAGGCGAGTCGCCGTCAAAGGCGTACAATTATACATTAGGTACTGCTGTTACAAATACTTTCAACGAAGACAATTCAATGTTGTATTACACTTTTGTACCCTCAAAAACAATGTATTATTCGTTTGAAATCCTTAATGTTTACTATAGCGAAGAAGCAAATGATTACCAAAGTTTTATTGAAATCAACGACGCCTACGGTAGCGAGGTTGGATTTGCCGGAACTAATGACTACACAGGCGAGTGCGTTTGTTCTGTTAAGTTAAAAGCCGGAAAGCGTTACTATATAGAGATTGATAACTTTATTGATGAATACGATAGTTTTACATCAACATTTACATCGTATCCGCATACACACCACTATGAGCAAGTAGCTTTTTGTAAAGCCTATTTCTTTTCAGACGGTGAAATCGACTACAGATGCAGTGGCTGTGACCACGAAAAGACAAAAATAATTCCGGCTCATAAAAACCAAAAATTAAGCAAAAAGAATTATGTTTATGACGGTAAGGTTAAAACTCCAACCTTGACAGTTTATTCAAGAGACGGTAAAAAGATAAACAAAGACTATTATACAGTTAAATATCCAAAAGGCAGAAAAAATGTCGGTCGCTACAAAGTCACATTCAAGTTTAAAAAGTATTATGACAATGAAGCTGATTATCAATATGAATATTTCTATATTCTTCCAAAGTCAACAAGCATAAAGAGGGTATCGGCAGCTAAAAAAGGCTTTACTGTGAAGTACAAAAAGCAAGCTACACAGACTACAGGCTATCAAATTCAGTACGCTACCGATAAGAAATTCAAAAAGAATGTCAAGACTGTGACAGTCAAGAAAAACTCAACGACCTCTGCAAAAGTCAAAGGTCTTAAGTCTAAGAAAAAATACTATGTGAGAGTACGCACATACAAAACAGTAAGCGGCAAAAAGTATCACTCCTCTTGGAGCGGTACAAAGTCTGTTAAAACAAAGTAAGGACAGAAAAATATAATATTATTAAAGAGAGTCCTTAAACAAGGGCTCTCTTTTCGATTGAATGCTCTTTTTGCATTGACTCAGCAATGCAAAGTAGCTCTATTTTGTCGTTAATATCTAATTGCGACAATATTCCTGCAAGTTCCCGATAATCTTCATCAGACATTGTTTCACTCCTTTGTTTTTTGATGATTATATCCTACTCTCTTTTAAATTCGTTATCAAACATATGTTCTATTTGTTGGACTGTGAAAATAAATTTTCTTTCATTATTCAAAGATAGTGCATATATTGTTAAGATTTGCAATGAGGGCAGTATCAAAACCACCCCCAAAGCAAAAGGGATTATAACATCTTACGATGTTATATATCTATAATAGCACATTTGTTGAACGAATATTGAATAAATAAAATGACTTTTTCTACAGATTTTAATACAGGTGAGGTTAATGTATGGAGAAACATTAAAAAAATATCGTATAAAAAGAAATATGACAAGAAAAGAGGCTTCGGCAAAGCTCAATATCAGCTATGCGGTCTATCGTAACTGGGAGAGCGGAGAAAGTTCAATACCGATTGATTATATTGTACCAATATGTCAGGTACTCAACATATCTTGCGACAAATTCTTAACAGAACATTTACACACTATGGAGTGGTATAAGGAAAAGTTCAAAGAAGCTGAGGGACTTATCCACTATGTTGAGCGTGACAAACGCAACAAAGAAATGGTATTGTGGCTGTTTAATGAATTTGACGGAAACATAGACGGACTCGTCCTTATGTCTACCGCTTACGCTTGCTTATCTCCTGCAATCAGAAAAAGGCTATCGGCTTTTATATGGAACGACTTTAAGGACAAGTACTGCAATAACAAAGTAGATATGCCGCCTATTGCAGAAATTGTCAACTCACAAGCTGACAAATACATTATGTGGTGGAAAGAATTAAGTAAAAAGGAAGAAGATTATCTATAATGGCAGAACGCAGACAAAAAGGCACAGGCTCTGTGTGGAAAGATAAAAATAAAAACATATACCACGGTGAGATGCAGATAGGCTATCTTCCTAACGGCAATAAAAAAATGCGTCGTGTGTCCGGCAAAACTGCAAAAGAGGTTAAGCAGAAGTTAAAAAACATCGAGGCTGAAATGATAAAAAACGAGCTTGCCGTTTCTACTAATGCTACTGTGCCGGAAATAGCACGCTATTTAGCAGAGGATAAGCTCAAAAGCAACTTAATAAAAATATCTACTTACAAAAGAATTATATCATCAGTAATTGTAATTGAAGAAACGCAACTGAGAAACATTCCTGTTTCAAAAGTTACAGAAGATACAATAAAAACAAGTTTACAATCTTTAGCAAACAATTATTCAAATTCGGTAATTAAAAAGATTTTTTCGGTAATTAAAAGTAGTTTAAGAGAGGCAGTACGAAAGAATTATATCGTGAAAAATCCTTGTGAAGACATCGTATGTCCTCAATCGAGTAAAAAAATGCAAAAATTGAAACCTCTTACCCTTAATGAAGAAAAGCGGCTTATAGAAGCTCTTGACAAAGAAAACAAAGAACCGCATCGCACAATACTCCTTTTATCGTTGCTCACAGGAATGAGGGCAGGAGAGGTACTCGCATTAAAAACTACTGACATATCTAAAGATTATCAGCATATCACCGTTGAACGAACGCTTACAAGAGGCAATGAGGATACTTATGTAGTTGGTGAGGACACAAAAACAGAAGCAGGAACAAGAGAAATTTCAGTAATTCCTTATGTGTCGAAATTACTAAAAAACTATGTAGACAATTTTTACATTGACAACAAAGACAACTTATTATTTCTCCAACCGTCAGGTAAAATTTACACTGTTCCTATCTTCAACCAGTATTACAAAAGAGTTATGAAAAAATTTGATATTGACGACGGCGAAAAAAGATACACTTTTCATCAACTTAGACACACTTACGGTACTCGTTGTGTTGAGTCGGGTATGTCAATTAAAGTTCTCCAAAAGAAAATGGGACACTCTGATATAAAAATAACTCTCAACATTTATGCAGATGTTCTGCCTAATTTTGAGAGTCAAGAAGATGAAAAGTACACAAATTATTTAGCTAAAAATAGCATAATAGGAGAATAATATGGCAATATTCAGCAAAGAGTACGGCTCACTTTCGTATGAAAGCGGAGATATGATAGAAGATGTTAAGCAAGATATATTAGAGTTCGGAGCAAAATATCCGCTCTACGCCGTGTATCGTCATATGTATGGTGCAGATTTCATCATTGACTATACATATGATATAAACGACATAAAGGGTATGCACAATGAGGGACTGACTACGACGGAAGATATAGTAATCAAAACGACTGCAATAGAGCTATTAGAAAAATTGAAACAACAAGACGCTATTATTTAGTCAGTTTATTAGTCAGTCTATTTTAGCGTTTTATAGCGATTTTCAAACTATGCTATTCCAAAGCAAAAGCCTCGAAGCCCACAAAAACAAACGATTAAAAGTATTATAGCGTTACTATAAGATATGTAAAAAACACTATAAATTGGTCTTTATTGACAAAAATTAAAGCCGAAAACCATTGATATTACAGGGGCTTTCGGCTTTTTTAATTTCATAAGTCAGTCTATCGTCAGTTTATGCTAACAAAAATCGTGTGCATTTGAATTGCACTAATCAAGCACAGAAATTTTTGTTAAAATCGGAGCGGACATATCGGACATAATTTCTTCTACAAACTCGAAAACTGTTTCCATATCCTCGCATTTTTCGCCTTTGTCTTCTTCGCACTCGTCGATATAGTGTCTGACAGTTTCAGCGAGTACATCTTTATGGTGCAGTTCCTGCTTTGCCATTTCGTTGTACTTTTCTGCAAGGCTTTTATCGTCTGCCTTTAATTTGATTGCCATATCTGCGTACTTGTCGGCACTTGATATTTCATCAATCATCATTTTAGCATACTTTTTGATTTTATCCATTAGTCCTTTTTCACCTCGATAGCTGCATTAGATACCGCTGTTGCTACACCGCTAATTACAAGTGTTATTGTACTGTCGCAGCAACACTTAATCCTAATCGGTGCAGAAATATTAAACGCTGTCACTGTGTCTGCTGTGAGTGTAGCCGACTGTGAAGCTCCGGGGATTGCCACACCGTCTTTATACAATGTCAATACAACTGTTCCAGCTGCACCTGTGAGTGTAATGTTGGTATCAATGTCATAATAGCCTGTACCGTTTACTACAGGTGTATTGCCGTTACTCTGACAGTTACAGCCGTAACGACGGACTATGTTACCAAAGTTTACTGTACCGCCGTTTGCGACGGATTGTGTGTTGGAATTAACCATATAAATAAGTGATTTACTCATTTTTCTATATCCTTTCATAATAAATTAAGGCAGAGCAACCACCCTGCCTTTTTCCTCGCCAAGTAGGGCGTGTTTTCAATTAGATATTAGTGCAACACTGAGTTGCACAACCGCAGAATGGGTTGTTGTTATACGCATATGTCATTGACATAGGATAGCGCACAACACCGCTCATTGCATTAGCAAGCTCAAGCTGACTTACCTTGTTTTGCAAGGTGTCAATCTTATCATTCTTGATAGTGTCAATTACATTCTGCATTGCAGCTGTTGTGTTTGCGTTGATAGCTGCGGTGTTTTGAGCTGCAAGGTATCTGTTTTCAAGCAGTGCCTTTTGAGTTTCACAGCAGCATACTTGCTGATTTGCAAAGCCTGTGTTTACAGCAGCTTCAAGGTCTCTTATCTCGCTTAGGTTGTTGTATGCAGCGTCTTTAACTGTGCTCTGCAAGCCGAGTCCTACATCGCTTGTGTTCTGCATAATCTCGTTGTTCTGTCTTTCAAGAGCTGCAAAATCTGTTGCACGCTGAACATCAGCAGAAGTAGCGTACTGTTCACCGCCTCGTCCGTTGTTGTTCCAACCGCCAAAGCCAAAGAGTGCAAGGATAGCGAAAAGCCACAATCCCTCGTTACCGAACATTCCGTCTCCGTAACCTCTACCGTTCATTACAGCACCCATATCAGCAGCAGTGAGTGTTTCAGCCATAGTTTTAACTCCTTTCGTTAGATTTTTTATATCAACCTATCGGTTAATACCAAAATTCTGTTGCAGTTTTCTTGCCTCGTCTAAAACTTGGTTGATGTCAAGCCCTCTTTCCTGAGCTACTTGACTGACTAACTGCTGTGGTGTTAGATTTCGCATTTTGCAAAGCTGCATTGCCTGTTGAATTTGCGGATTGTTCATCAGGCTGTTGACTTGCTGTTGGTTGTTTTGCAGTAAACTGTTCATTCAGCATCTTCTCCAATCGTGAAAGTCTTGCGTTGATATTTTCGTATTCTTTTTGTTCTGCTGTCTTATGCTCCACAAGGTCAAAAGCTGTTATATTTGCACAGGCGGCACTATCCGTTTGTTTTAGGTAAACTATAGGTGAATTGCTGTCTAACAGTAAAACGCTTGAATTTGCCCCCAAAGAATAAAGCTCAGCACCTTTATAGCCGTTGACTTCGGGTACAACACACTGTTTAGGCACTTGGTAAGGATTTATCTGGTTGTAATTGTACATTTGCCCTTGTCTCCTTTTCTATTTCAGCTAAGGCATCGTTATAGCCCTGCATATATGCTTTGCTCAAATAAAATATTGCTTGTTCTTTAACTGGTTCAGTCCATTTGTACTCTAAAGGACAATCCCATTCGCTCATAGGAATACCCCCCCTCTCGCTATCTAAATGGTAAAATAAAAAAGCTCATACGGAGTATGAACTCCGTACGAGCATAAAAAGGATAAGGGCGTATTAAGTTTGCGTTGCGTGTCTCACGATTTTATACAACACATTAAGTTTGACTTGGTAGTATTTGTTGCGGTGCAATCGCAGCTCATACATCATACCATCATCGTTGATGTCATTCTTTACGAGGTGTTCAAGAATGTATTGTTCGTCGGCAGTAAAGCCGATTTTCTCCTCTAAATTTTTCACATCTTTTTGAGTTAAGAATGAAAAATCAATCATTTCTACATCTTCCATTATAAAATTATTTCCCTTTTGCTTATTTTTTTAGCGTTCTATGAAATCAGCGTTCATTCCGTTCCATAGCCAAATTGTCCTGCCGTTTATCACTCTTTTTAAGAGCATAGGAGAGGAGCGGTCACCTACATACATTGTCTTTGTGACAAACTTTCCGGCTTTTGGGTCAAGATACTTACACTTAAAGAACTGGTCGCCCATAGGACTGTTAAGTATTTTGTTGAGCGTATCTGTTTCCATTACGCCCCAATTTATACTCAGCTTAATCTTTATAGCTACTCTGTCTCTCTGCATAAGTCCGCTTGCGTTTCTGCCGCTTCCGTCCTCGCTGTCAAGGTCTTGAATACCCCAAGTAACACCTTGTGGGTCGGGCAGAACAACGCCGTTTGACAATGATGTATCGGTTGTCTTATACAATGTCAGTATGCCTGTATAAGACGGAAAAACTCTTTGGTTCATAGTCTCGCCTCGTTAGGCACACGGCACTACTGTTGTTTCAATTTTTCTATTTCTTCTGTTAGCTTATCAATCTGCTTTTGCTGTTGCTGAACTAAAGCGGTCAGCGGTGCAATCAATTCCTCATAATCGAGTACCCATTCAAGCTCGCTATCATCAATAGAACTGTTGTACTTTTTACCGTCTTTAGTTTCGGCTCTGTAAAGTGCAAGGTCGCCTACAGTATCTTTTGCCGCCTGTGACACATCTTGAGCCACAAATCCGCAATGTGTACGCTTGCCTGTACCTTTTTTCAACTTATAAGTCACAGGCTTAAGAGACATTACAAAGTCTTTGAATGAGCCGTCAATAGCGTTAATATCTTCTTTGGCTTTTCGGTCAGAAGTAGCAAACTTTCCGTCTGTGCAATATATCGACTTTGTGTAAACTCGATACCACCTATAATTATTACTGCCAAGATAGATTTTTTCGTTACTGCTTGGTCGTACAACCTCGTTACCGCTTGTGTCAGCGTAATATCTTATGTAACCGCTGGCATTGACTTTTTTCTTGTTGCTGTCAGTGTAAGTGTAGTTTATATCTAATTCAGCAATATCCCCACTGCCCTTGAAATTAGTAGTGCTTATTTGATTACAGTATAAGGCTTTCCACCGATAACTTTCGTGTCCGAACATTACAGCGTTATCCTCGTCAGGTCGAAACCACGGAACATCATTTACACCTGTATAAAGCACTACAGAATGAGACTTTGAGAAATCAGTATTTGTAAACACTTTTAAGCGTATTCCGTGACTATCACTATTTAGAGCCGAAGAAGTAGAGCCGATATTGACTCTTGAGCCGTAAACATTAGTTTGACCGCCGTCTTTCAGTCTTCCCATTCCTAATACAGTGTTGCCGTAAGAATTTTTAGTCAGCAATACTTGATTGTCTCCGTTATCATTGATTACATTTGTAGTTAATGTTTGAGTGGTGAACAAATCGGCGCTTGCGACTTGCATTATGGTATTGTACGAACCACCTTGATTTTCTACCGTGTCAGTTGTCGATTGAGCGTTAAAGCCGTATGACTTTAGTGTCATAGTTAAGCCGCCGTTATAGCTCATTGTTATGTGGCATACAGGGAAAGCGAATGTTTCACCGTCTACTTCATACGACAAGACATCTCCCAATTCAACAAGTGGGTTACCCCGCCACTTAATTTCTAACGGCTTTATGCGACTATCCTCTGTGACTGTTTCTGTTTTTCCGTCAACTTCTTGTGTCTTTGCTGTCACGGCAGCTCGTTGGGCGTTTGAAAAGGCTCTTTTTGAAATGTTGGTAAAGTAGTTATCAAGTACAGTATAGTTGCCTGTTTTAACAGTACTTCCGCCTAATGAGGTGGTAATATTGAATGTTCCAAACTCGTTATATCCTAACGGCGATTGATATTGTAAACTCTTTCCACCGGGTAAAACCTTGCCGTCTTTGTATCTGTATGTTTCGTCGGTTTTCATTACATAGCTTTTTGAATTTTTCGGATTTACCGTTACAACTTGAGCTGACACAGGATATTCGGGGTCACCACTCAACGAGCGAGTTATAATGTCCTCGTCATACATTTTAATTGTTTGGGGCGAAAAGCCCTTTAAAATAAGTCTGTCCGAATAATCGACAAAAGCGTTTAAGCAACAAAATCCTGCTAAGTAAGCTGTCATTTGGCGTCTTGTCAAGCCTTTTACGACATAATCACGATACAATGTCAATGTTGTGCCATCTGCCAACGGCTTTATAACCGTATTGAATGAGTCGTTAAGATAACTTGCACCGTAATAAAAACCGTATGTGTATTCTCGTTCAATTCCAAACTTGTCGTCGTTGATACCTGCTTTATGTAATTCTGTTGTAAGGGTTCCTGCCACTCGTATGTAATAGCGCTGGTCTTGCTCCAATTTCTCCAATTTTGGCGCACGGAATTTATCCCAATCATTTTTCCATTTGGAATTCATAATTGAGCCTGACAGCCAATCAAACGCAGTTATAGTGAGTTGTGAGTATTTGTCACTCGTGGATTTTACCTCGGATATGTAATATGTGCCAATCGGCATTACATTTGTTATCTGCGTAGGGTCGGTTGTTATTCCGTCGTCAACATACAAGAACATCTGTATTTTTTGATTTTCTTTAGGCTGAAAGTCTGTGTTCCGCCATTCTGCCGTATCAACCAAGCTCAAAGTCAACTGCTTTGAACTTGCGTTGCCAAAGGTTATATAGTCATCTTCCGTAAGGTCGCTGACTATTTCAAAAGACTGTACCTTGTCATAACCGCACAAGGTTACATCTCCACCGTCTGTGGAGATTATAACCTTTACACCGTATCGCCGCTCGTCAGGGATTATTCCGCCACTTCCCGAAGCGGCAAAGACCTCGTCACAGCCAACTTTATAATTTTCGTCATAGTACATAAGTTACTCCTTACCCGAATGCCGAGCGTCGTCTTAATTTCTTTTGATTTTCGTTATATACAATGCTTTCAAGCGTTCTGCCGTCAACATTAAGGTTGATATTGCGGTCACCACCGCCTGTAGCACGCTGTCCCGACAAAGCAGAAACAACCGCACTGTAAACACCCTCGCTGATACCTGCCACAATCTGCTGATTGTTAGCGACACCTGTTTTATTTCCGAAGCGTCCAACCATTTCGGGAATACCGTTTTCACGAGCATAGAACATTTCGCCGCTCTTAGGAATACCGCCTGTAGCGTGTCCTTTTGGCTTCTTTCCGCTACCGCTTGAAGAACTACCGATACCAAGCCAATCCTTAATGTTTTCACCAAGATTAGAAAGTTTACTTTTGATTGTGTTAATAACATCACTCCAATTATTTCTAATACCGCTTGTAAGTCCGGAGATAATTTTACTTCCCAAGCTGGTAAACTGGCTTTTCTTTGAAAACCATTCAATCATATTTTTTCTAAATGTTGAAAAAACACCTTTAACCTTTTTCCAAACAGTACCAAGTCCGTTCTTAAGTCCGTCAATAACGCCTGAGCCTAAACCAGTAAACGGATTTTTCTTCTTTCCTTTTCCAGAAAACCAATCCTTTGCGGCTCCAGCAAAGTCGGTGAATTTCTTTTTTATTTTATCCCAAACAGTGCCAATACCGCTTTTTATTCCGTCAATTATTTTACCGCCAAAGCCTTTGAATTTAGTTACTTTGTTGGAAAACCACGAAGATAGGCTTGTAAAAAATTTAGTGAACTTATCACTAATCTTTTTCCAAATATTACCGACACCGCTCTTTATGTTTTCGATAAGGTCAGAGCCTTTGGACTTGAAATCTGCTTTTTTCTTGTTAAACCAATCCTTTATGCCTGTGAAAAAGGCGGTAAAATTCTTACTAATCTTTTTCCAAATATTACCGACACCGCTCTTTATGTTTTGAATAAGGTTTTTACCCCAAGACTTGAATTTGTCTTTTTGCTTAGAAAACCAATCGCCGATAGGCTTAAAGACATTCTCTGTGAGCCAAGTACCGACATTTTTCATAAAGTCTGAAATGCCGTTGAACAATTCAGTGATGAGGTTTACACCTATATTAAGAAGCTTTGAAGTGCCGTCTATAGCGTGCTCAAAGTAAGAAACAAACAGATATAAAATATCATTGATTAAGCCGAGCCAATCTATACTTTTGATTATCTCAAATACCGCAGAAACAAGGGTGTTAATTATGCTAAGCCAATCTATTGACACAAGAGCGTCAAAGATACTGTCTATAACTTCTACCAATGTATGTACGATATTTTCAATATCGAGTCCTTTAATGAACGCAACAATGCCGTTGATTAGGTCTATTATTAACTCTGCAAAATCGAAGTTTTGGAAGAAGCTGCTGAGTGTATCTAACAGTCCTGTAAGCAGAACACTTATTGTTGAGCCTATGTCACCGAGCAGCTGCTCAAAGTCAATGCCTTTGATTAAGTCTGCTACAGCTTTACCCACGGCTTTCCAATTAAACTTTTTGAAAACGCCCTTAAGCAAATTAAAGATACCGTGCACGGCAGAGCTTAGTGTTTTGCCTATGCCGTTCCAATCTATCTCGAATACCGAGCTAAGGATAGTACCGACATCACCGCCGATTTCTTCCCAGTTTATCGTATCAAAGAGCGTTTTCAGTGACTTGAATATTGCGTTAATTGCCTTAACAAGTGTCTTTTTAACCTTATTAGCGTCAAAGCCCTTGAATATAGCATTTATGCCGTCACCGAATGTAGTGGCAAAGTCTTTGCCTGTACTATCGCTCTTTGTAGTCAGTAGGCTTGTAAGCGTATCGAATATACCCGATATACCGTCGGATATGTCGCTGCCGAATGTTTCCCACGGAACATTATCAATGGCACTCATAAGAGCTTGTGCAATAAATGAGCCGACTTGTGCAAAATCAAGAGTAGTAACAAAGCCGTGCACAATTTGTACTATCAATCGCAGTTCGCCTGTGAGTTTTTCTCCTACTGCCTCAGGGTCAAGTTTACTCAGCAGTCCGTTGATGCCGTTACCGAACGCTTGACCGAGAGCGTCCCAATTTATCGAGTGCTCTAATGTGTTGACAAAATCGAGGGCAGTATTGAGAACATTGCCAAGCAGTACGCCGACATTACTCCAATCAACATTTTCAATAAAGCCGTTGATTGCTCCACCTATATTAGAAGCCCAAGATTTTACCTTTTCCTGCACGCCGTTCCAATCAAGGTTATTAAGGTCTTTAATAACTTTGTTAAGACTTGTTGCAAGTACCTTACCTGCGCCGTAAAAGTCGCCGTCTTTCAGCTCGGCTTTAATGTCGTCAATCATTTTGCCGATTTTTCCGACAACACCTGTGTCAGCTACAGACACTTCCTCAAAGCCACCACCGCTACTGCCTTTTTTAGACGAGGAGCTGTCTTTGTCTTTGTCGGGACTTGCAAGTTGATTGATTTGGTCGAAACCTGCAAGTGTCTTTTTGTAAGCCTCTGTGCTTTTCTTTGCCTTATCGGCAGACGCAGCGGAGCTATCCAAACTTTCGGCATAGTCAACCTGTGTCTTCTTAGCCTTTACAAAGGTTTTTGCTCCTGTAATCTTCGCAAGTACCTGTGAGAATATTTCCGTAAGTTTTACGAACTTATCAGCAAGTTGGTCTACGATAGGTGCGATTGCAGCTAAAGCAGGTGCAATGCTTGCCGCAAGAGCGTTCTTTACATAATTACCCGAAGTAGCAAGGGTTGACATTGATTTGTTGTAGCTGTCTACAGACTTTGCGACATTACCAATGCCCTCTTGCATTGCTTTTATCATTGACGAAAAAGCACGACGGAGCAATCCCATTGTTACAATACGGCTAAATAGCTTTTTGAAAACACCGTTGAATTTTTCAAGGTGTTCTGCACCGGGCACAATCTTTTTAACAAGTCCACCGAATGCAGAGCCCATTTTCTTAGCAAAAGAAACAGTGTTTTTAAAAGCCTTAGTTGCGACTGAGCCGAATTTCTTTACAGCTTTTGTAATATCACTGAACTTTAGGTCTCTCAAATTTTTAGCAGCTTTTTTTATCGGTACTGACAAGGCTTTTTTTATAAGCCCACCTGCCGCAGTCAGTGGTTTCATCATTACAGAACCAACATTAGCGGCAGCAGCACCTAAACCTGCAAAGCTGACTCCTTTAATTGCAGTGTTTATGGTCGCAGGAAGTGCTTTAAACTTTGCCTTAGCCGACTCAGCACCCTGTGCAATATTGGTGCTCAATGAGGTTTTGAATTCACTGAATTTGGTCTTTGTTTTTTCGACAGAATTTTTTATAGTATCAAACGCAGCAGTGAAATTTTGCGACAATGTGTTTGACGAAACTTGACTCATAAACGCAGTAAGGCTTGAAATCTTACCCTTTATGCCGTCTACCACATCACCGATTGTCTTAGAGGTTGCCTCTATTTCGCCTGTGTCGTCAGCAGCTGCAGGAGTATTGCTTGCTGCATCAGAAGCGGTTGAGCCACCGCTGACACCGCTAACAGCGTCTTTAGCCGCTTTTGCGTTTGTAGCCAAAGCACCGAGAGAGGATATAGTGGACTGCACCTCGCTCGGTAGTTGGCTGAACTTTGCTATCTCGTTATATATAGCACGGATATTAGATATTGTGTTCTGTATTCCGTCTATTTTACTGAGAGAGCGTAAACCGTCAGCAAGAGATTTTAACTGATTTGTAGAGCCTTTAGATTTTTCTATAGGCTCTACAAGCGATTTTATATCTTTTGCAACGGTACTAAGGCTACTAAGTTTATCTAAAGTGCCTGCCAATTTTTCAAGGCTTGTAGCCATTGCACTAATTTGTTTATTAGCGTTTGTTTGTTTGGCACTGATTTCTATAAACAGTTCGTCAATAGGCTTTTCGCTTGGCACTTTACATCACCCCTCGCCGTTAAATCTTGCATTCGTGTCTCTGTAGATATTCATTATCCACTTAACACTTTCTTCTTCTGCTTTTTCTTTTTCCGCTTTTGATTTCTCAGCGCTACTTTTATTGCCGAATATATCAAGCGGTTCATCAAGGTATGAGACGGCTCTTGACCTTGCAGCTTTGCCGTCAAGGGCATATGCAACGCCAACGGTTACAGCGTTTGAAATATAAGCACCTTGCAGCCACGCCATAAAATTCATTTCGTCGTATTTTCGTCTGCTTGCTTGATTAAACGCTTCAAGATAGTCTTTAACTAACATCGGGTCACCGTGCCAGTATTCCTCTCGGCTCATACCGATTGACATATAGAATGGACATTGTTTGTCCATTATTTCGCTAATAGTGGGAGTGCGGTCTAAGCGCTCTCCCACTTGATTGCGTTTTTTTCGTCAGGTTCGCCTAAAAGGCTTTCGTAGGTCTTACCTAAATCTTCCATAAGGTTTACAATGATACCTTTTTTGTCACCGAGCAAAGCTATAATCTCGTTAATCTTTTTGTCACTCAGTGACGGATGATTTGCTTTGAAAGCCATATGAAAGAGAATATCAAGCTGTGTTGCAGGCATATCCTCAATCTTTTTGCCGTCGGGTGAAAAACCTTTCTGCTCTGCCATTTTGGCAGTCTCTCTTGTGAATGTAAGTTTGTAATGCTTATCGTTGTAATCGAATTCAATCATTTTAAGTGGTCTCCTTATCCTTTTTTAATTCCTTTTTAGCCGTCCGAGCCTGTGTCAGGTGTAATTGTCACAGTCTCAACAAATTCAGCACCTGCAAGCGGTGTAACACGCAGTGTTTCCTCGACTACTGAGTCAACTTCCATTGCAGGAAGTCCGAGAGCCGACGGAGTGCAAGGCAGAATTACATCTTGTCCGAGTTTCGGGTGATGAATAGCAATCCAGCCACACTCGTTACCTGTAGCAGAAGTGGCGTCTTGTGCTGTTTTTACATCTTTGTAAAATTTGTTCCATACAGCAATAATTCTCTTAGTGAGATTAGCTGTAAACTCGATTGAAGAACCGTAGTCCTTAAGTCCCTGCGTGTACTGTTTTGCTACAGTTTCACTAAGGACAGTGCAGTCAATACCTGAGTCCTCAACATTAAAGTCTGGTGTTGACTTAATGTCTGGTATTTCTGTAAATGTTGTTGGCTTTGTACCTAAACTGCCAACTGCATAGCCGACAATGACACCGGCTGTAGTAATTGCAACTCCCATATTGCTATTGCTCCTTTACATTTAGGTGGCACTGTGGCACTAATATTGATTTGTTTTATCCGACAATGTCGATCTTTCTAAACTTAGCGTTATATCGTGCAATACTGCTGTCAAGCAGATTATCAACAGGGTTAAAAGCTGTCCTGTAATATCTGTGCTGCGTAAATGTATCGCTTATCAATTCCGCTATTTCTCGTGCTTCCTCGTCCTTTGTATCTATGTCATTAGAGTACACATCAACTGAGTAGTCAGCTATTGCTACATTTTCGGCTTTTCCAAAGGTTGAGTGAGCTTGGTTTATTGTGTTATTAACACAAACTATCGAAACGGCAGGAAAAGAAGGAACAGTATTAGACAACGGTGTATCAGATATGTAGATATTTTCGCCGTATTTCGTTCTCAACGCCGTTTTGACTACATCAAAGATATTGTCCTTTATCATTTCTTAAACACTTCCTCTGCCGTCTTGTGTAGGTTTTCACGCAGTGCAAGAGCGGTATTGTACATAAATGGTCTGCTCGGCATACCCATTGTGAACGCTACATATTCGCCTGTAGGCTCTCCGTTTTCGTCCTTAACCTCTCTCGTGCTTGTGTTCTTGTCATCTGCGGTAGTCGGATACCACCAACCAATCATTCCGTGCCACATAGTAAAATGTGAGCCGATTTGATATTGCCAGCCCATTTGGTTGGATAGATTGTGTGGACTTCCTTTACCTTTTACGCCTGTACCAAATTCAACATAAGGTGCTTTGAAATTTGTTGTACTTATGCGGTACTTATCGCCGACCTTATATATCTTGATACTGTTTGCAATGTCAGCTAAAGAACTGTAATTAGCCATAGACTTAATTTCGGAAACGGCTTTTTTTCGTCCTTGCTCTGCTAAACTTTTTTGTAGTTCTTCTATTTTGCTCGGTAAAGAATTAGCATACTTTTTTAATTCTTTTGCCGCAGCTCTAAAAGACGATGCAGTTAAACTAATTTTCATTTTGCGAGGTGTTCACCTGCTTAAGTGCATATTTGATACAGTTTATTGAACGAGCGACTTTTTTCACGATATAGTTATACGATTTATCGGGGTCACGATTTATCCATAGTCGAGAATACTCGTCTATTTCAACCGACATATCGTGAGTAGTCATTTCACAGTCATAGTCAACATCACGACCGAACGGCTGCATACTTGCCTCTCCTGTGTTAGGAGAAACGCTAAATCTCGCCTTGATAGGTGGGTTAGGGTAGCCGTTAATCTTGTTACCGTTCTTGTCCTCTACAGACTTCGGAACGCATAACTGATAGTAGACTGTCTGTTGATTGATTTTTAAGTCTCGCATTGTTCGTCTCCTGTAAGTCCAATGACCTGTGCATACGGTGTAATCTGCGACAATAAAGCCTTGCTGATATAAGCACTGTCGTACTGTCGTGATATTCCGTTTTCGGAGTGCGAGGTTTCACCCTCTGCACCTTGCTTGTTGTACAGCTCAACTGCAATTTGCAACTGCAATGTCCTATATTTCAAGGGCATTGCTTTACCTTGCAAATCGTCTTCTAATGGATAAAGATGTGTTAAGATGACATCTTTTGAAGTTTCAAGCAGTTCACGGAGCACAGCGTCGTTGCTTTCTTCGGGTATTCTGATTTTCAATCGTTCAAGCAATGTCACCTTTTTTCACCTCTTTAGCCCTCTGCGGTAGCGGAACGAGTGAGTACACCGTTCTCAGGAGCAGTAAATGTTGCCTTAAGTCCTGTGATTTTTGCGTGTGCAAATTCTGCGCCGTAGTCAAGTCCTGCTTGACCGAAAATCTGAAATTTTTCGCCTGCGCCGGTCTTAGCCAATTCCTCAGCGAAGAAGTTACCCTTACCCGGTGTGTCCTGAAATACAGGAGCACAGATAGTAGGATTGAAGACAAGAGCGGTATCGCTTGGCAAATATCTGCCCGGTGCAAGATTGATAGTACCAAACGGTGTGATAATCTTTGATACGGCAATGCCGTTCATTGTTTCGCCGTTGTTATATACCTTGATGCCGTTTTCCTGTGCATCTTTCTGTACCTGCTGAATGTGAATAGGATTGAGAAGTGCTGCAAGCTCTGTGGTTTCGCCTGTCTGTTCGGAGATAGACTTAAGTGCTTCCATAAACAACCAATAGCCGAGTTCTTTACCGCCTGCAGCTATTACATTTGTGGTAATTGCGTTAAGAATACCTTTTGTCTTATTTGCGACCTTGTCAGAAGTTGCTTTCTGATATTCACCGTTGATAAAGGTGTATTCAAGAGACTGTGCAACTCTCTCCATTGCTTTCTCAGCTTGAAATGCTTTTTCATCAATAGGGTTAGCTTGCTGTCCGGCAACATTCAAGCCTGCAAGGCTTCCCATATTGCTCTCCTTTGCATAAGAAATAGCAAAAGAGTCTTGAAAAATCTGTGTGGTGTTGACTTCTTGACTGCGTTTTACTGCAAGTGCATCGGGAGCAGTCAATGACGCTTCCTCAGAAATTGCAGGCTGAGAGCTTGCAACAGGTGTGTCATAGAACACGCCGACAGAAAATTCATTGTGATTTGTTGTGTAACCTTTACCACCAATAAGAGTGGAAAAAGGTGTTGATGCGTTACCCTTACGGAACAGGAGCCCGGAGTAGTTAGGGTATGCAAGAGATGTTACTACTGCGTCTGGCATAGTGATTTCTTCCTTTCGGTTTTTTAATTATTCGCCTCTGCCGCCTGTTCGTTTTGATACTGAATATACTCATAAGGTGACATCTCGCTAACATCAACCTTTTTATTCTGTACACTGTTATTGATAGGCGGTGCAGGTGTATTATTTTGATTTTGGCTAATATTCTTCTGCTTTACGCTTTCGGTAAATTTAGCCATATTAGTGAATACTGTGTTGTAATCGTTGTCGATTGTGGCAACAGCGGAACTCTTAGCTAATTCTTCGTCATAGCCTTGTGAGATAAACTTGCTTGTCAAGTCCGACACCTGCTTGTCTCGTCTAAGCTGCTTAAGCTCGTCATCTCTCTGTTTGTTCTGCTCTGCTAATTCAGCCGCTTGTCTGTCTGCTTCTGACTGAGTTTGTCTGAATTTGTTTTTCCAATCGGAAGCGTCAGCCATTGCTTTGTCAAGCGTTGCTTTTGGCACAAATCCGTCAAACTGTGAACGCTGAACCAAATCTCCCAAGTCGGTAGATAACAACTGTTCTGCGGTCATTCCGTCTTTGTAATTTTCGCCAAGTAATTCTTTGATAGTAGCCATTGTTCTATCCTTTCTGCGTTTTAGTGACTTCTCTGTCATAATTGCGTTTTTCTGTGTTCTCTCACAGTTGCGTTTTAGTGACTTCTCTGTCAAATAATAAAAGTGCCTTAACTTAGCATAAAAACGCTAAATCAAGGCACTGATAGGCACTGAGTGTGTGTTATTTCTTTTTTATCCATTCCTTAGCGACATAACGCTTAGAATTTTTATAATTGATGATATACCAATTACCTTTTTCGCCGACAATTTCGATTGTTGAACCTCTATTGAGTGTACCAACAATGTTTTCACCCATACTTGCACTCGAACGAACATTGAGCTTACTTTTATTTGTAGCAACAATGCCTTTCCACGACTTGTAGGTATCGCTCTTTGCGGTAGAGGTTTTGCTCTTTGTTACAACCTTTGAGCCGTTCAACAATACCATTGCGGTGTGTCCGTCTTTAAGAAGAATATCGCCACGCTTAAGATAAGCGCTTTGACCTGTATATTTCTTATCGGTCAGCACATCAAACGCTCCTGTTTTGGTGAGAATTGCTTTTTCTTCACCAGTCCAGATGTTCTTTGTTATTTTTATTCCTGCTGCATTACAGCACACAGCAACGAACGCTGAGCAGTCAGTCTCAACATCTTTTTTGATTTTAGACAAGTCCCAATCAACAGCCTTAGCTGCGTCGTAAAGGGTTGTCCTTTGGTTTTGGTCGTAGCCTATGTGATTGTTCTTGCAACCCTGCTCACAGGCTTTAGCAATCTTTTCGGCTTTTTTACTGTCTTTCGGTCTAAAAACAGTATGCCAATTACCGTTATACCAATCACGAATACAAACTTCTTTGCCGGTTTGGTCTCCAGCCTTACCGCCTTTCGCTTTTCCACGCTCGTCTATGCTTGCGTGTCCTATCTTTACTGCCATTTATCCGTCACTCTCCTCGTCTGTCCGTTTTGGCTTGTCATAATTCATTGCATTTGTACTGTCACTTATGCCGTCAGTAGTTGGGTCTACAACTACACCGAGTACGACAAGTATGTTTATCAACAATCCTATGGTGTTGATAACTTCGTCTTGTGCGATTTTCGGCACAACACCAAACATTCCAAGCAACTGATACACGAATGTTACGCATAGTGCAACAAGTGTAATCAGCGTTGTTTTGTTTTGCAATCTCAGTTTCCAGTTAATCTTCAATGTGTTCGACTCTCCTTTCAAGGTCTTCAATTCTGTGATTTGCTACCTTTATGTTGTTTTCAATTACAGGTATGCGCTCAGCAAAATTATTGTGTTTATCGACTTTATTTTCTAACTGCTTTATGCGATAGACTGTCAGTTTAGATGAGGCAATTATGCCACCGACTGTACCGACTACCGTTCCACAGAGTGAAAAAAGTCCAACAATTATAGTATCACTCATATGTTTTCTCCTTTCACTCAACATTTGTTATCTCGTCTGACTGTTCATCAATTACAGGGCGAGTACCGTCAGCCATTAGGTCACTGACTGCGTAGTCGTTTGATGTTTCATCAGATGTGGTGGGAGTTTTTAAAGCGTCAATCTGTGACTGTAGATTAGCTATCAGCTTGTCTATTTTTTTACCGCTATAAGTGTTTATCGAACTGTTTTCCGTAACATCATCAATAGTGATGAATGAAAAATATTTGATAGAACTCTTTTTCGTTTTTGCTGGAGTTGTGATGTAAAAAGCTGCATTTGCGGCTATTATTTTTGTTGATATACTTCCGCTTGCCGCTACATTAACCCAAGTAAAAGAGCCAGCAGGAGCATCTACATACAAATTTGCATTATCACCATTCGGAACATAAATACGAACCGCAACAGGATTGTAATAGAGGTGTCCACCCTCGGATGAGTTTGCTACATATAGATTAGCAGTTATGCGCTCAAAAATCTTAAGTTCGTCAATCTGTGACTGTAAACCACTATCATCGTAGTTTGATAAGCCTTTCAGCTTATCTTTTTCAGCTGTAGTGAAATTATTGTCGGTATGAACATAATTACCGTCTGACACATAGTCGCTATCATTAGTGAGCTGACTTGTAGTCGTCGGTATTGCGGTTTTATCTGCTTTATCCGGCACGGCTGCTATATTTTCCAACTGTTCGGCAGATAAAGTGTCTTGCTTTGTCGCAAGGCTCTGTGTCAGCTTTTCGCTTGTTACATAGTCCGACAAGTCAACCGCAGAATCACCTATAAGTTCGTAGGCGCTGTCAATCCACAAATATTCATTATATATATTTCCACTGCCTTTTGTATCTTTGGCAAAAAGATACAGTATGCCGTCCTCGCCTGTGTCGGGTAGAGCGTCAACAACCTTTGCAGTGAATGAGTGCAACTGCGCTACAGCCTCTTTCAATTTGTCGATTTGTTCCTCGTTAGCGATAATAGCTTGCTCGGCAGCAGATACACGGCTCGTTTCGGGAATGTTCCTTAAACCAATATTATACAGTCCCTGCATATCGTGCGTAAGATATAATCTTGTATCAAGGGAATTAAGGTTAGCGACATTAGCAGAGAGCTTGCCTGTCTTATCTTCTATTGATAATCCATAGCTTGGTATGATAACACCTGCTTTGTCATACTGTGCGTATGAGTTCTCTCTAATGAGCTTGTCGCTGTCGCTAAGGTCTGTAGATTTGGTAGGTACGGTAACCTCTGCTACTTTATCATTAACAACGCTGTTGCCGTTTACTTTTACATCGGTTACTTTACATTCAGCTTTTTGGAGTGCATCTAAAATAGTTTCGTACACATCAGGAGTAGGCGGCTGCGGTGTTTGTCCGTTTTCAAGTCCGCTTTCTTCTACATTGATATAGCACTTATTAGCAGTTATCAAGCTGCCGCCGAATACTGAAATAAACATTGTACAACCGCTTTTCAGTACCTCGGCAGGAACTAAGCACTTATCATCTTCAAGAATAACATTGTATGTGCCGTATTCCTCGCTTTTGAATACAGCAGTTTTAACTGTACCGTTCCAATCCTCACTAAAGGTAAAGTGAGCATAAAGATAGTTTTGACTGTCTGCAACAACTCTGTTTTTATCTTTGCGACTGATTATTTGATTTTTAACTTCAAAATCTAATATCATACTTTTTCAACCCAACATCTGCAACGGATATGTGGCTTTGGCGGTATTTTATGCACATCATATGTTTTACCGTCCATACTGCGACATTCCGCACAAGTCTTTTTGTCCATTTCAGCGTTCCACTTAACTTTTTTTACCTCTGTCTCAATCATTTCTTGTTGCATTGCTTTATCTACAACATAAACAGAAAATTCATCAAGTTGTAGGTTAAGAGAATTAAGCATACGCCTTTGTAACTGTAACATTTCAGCACCATTAAGGCTTTTGCCGTTTTGCGACAATGCCGTCAAGGCTTCAATGTACCTTGCTTGCTTTCGCAGAAATTCATTTTCAAATTGATATTCAACGACGATATATACCATTTCAAGCCAAGAAAGAAGCAACTTCTTTGTAGCCTTTGGATATTTCTCTTTTGCCAACTTCATATACACACTCATTGTTTGATTGCGTATATCGTTGAATAAGGACTTTACCGACTTGCTTATTTGCATAACATTAAGCTCATCAAACTTAGCAAGTCGCAACCTCATATTGTTGAAACGCTTTTGATTATCACTATATACTTTTTTCATTGCCTTTTCGGCACTGTCATATGGTGTTTTCATTTCTTCTTAGGCTTCTTTTCGTTAGGCTTTTTTTCGTCCTTTTCTTCGTCCTTTTCGTCGTCCTCGTCAGACTTTTCTTTGTCCTTGTTGTCGGACTCTGTGTCTTTTGGCTCTTTTTCGTCGTCTGGCTCGTCTTGTTCTTCCTCGTCATCAGAGTTTTCATCTTTGGAGTCTTTACTGTCCGTATTATCGGACTGTTCGTCTTTGTTTTCGTCTTTTTCTTGCTCGTCTTCGTCTGAGGTGTTATCATCAATGTTAGAGCCGTCTGTTTCTATGCCTTGCTCGTCTGCGGTATCGGTATTATCTTGATTTTCGTCTACTACTGTTTCGTCTACAATCTCACCGTTATCATCATATTGAACATCTTTTTCAACATCTTCCGTTGGCTCAGAGTATTCCCACTTTGCCAAATACGGCTCACTGTCAATGTACGCTTGCTCACTGTCACTGAACAATCCACACAGCGAAAATGCAAGGCGAGGATGCACACCTGCATCCAACATTTCTTTCAAGCCTTGTGTCTTTGTCAAGAGGTTATCTGTTCTGTTTCTGTTGAAGTTACAGTAAATATCACTGATTTTAAGCTCTTTGATTTGCTCGTCGTTTTTAACCTTTGTGTTGTTCTTTATGATTGAAAGAATAACACGAAGAAATTCACGCTCACTCTGTCTGAATAATTCCTCAAAGGCTTGTGCTTGTGTTTCAGCAGTGTGCCAACCGTTGGAAAGCATAATAGCTTGACCTGTGTTGCCGCCGGTTGATGTTTCTCTATCGGGAACACCTGCAATTTCAAGAAGTGTTTGTGTCATATCGTCAATAACAGTCTGCGTATTTGCTTGGTCTAACTGACTTGTTAGCCATTCAATATTAGCTTTCTGCTCACTCGATATATCCTTTGTTTGAATACAGCCTTTTTCCGACAGCTCGTCAATACCGCTGTCGCTGAGCTTACAGTTATTCAACCACAGTATAGCTTGTATAAACTGTGCTATGCCGTTTACTCTGTCGCTCTGTACTGTATTTATTGCGTTCATAATGCCTATTACAGGCTCAAAAGCACACATAAGATTGTTGTTATTTCGATACTGAATTATAGGTATTCTGCCTATTCCGTTATCCATAGTTTTAACTGTGATAGCGTCGTCTGTGACTCCAGTCATAGTTATATCAAAAAACTTATCTTTGGAATAAGCACCTAATTTTACGCTGCCGTCGTCGCAAAAAATAAATGTTCCTGCGAGGATTGCTTCTTGTGTAACATCATTTTTGCGGATAACGAAGGTACTTTCGGCAGGCAGGGTATATACATTAAATGCGGATATATCTTCCTCGTCATCATTAGCCAATGCAAGCCTATATCCGACTCCACAGGTGAAAATATCATCTGCCAATTTCAAGTCTTTTGCACCCTTGTCCTGCTCAAACATCATTTCGTTGAGGTTAGCAACGCCTGTGTCTGTGTTGCGTTCTTCCTCTGTAACATTGCTTTTGTCAGTTGTTATATCTTCTCTCGCTCTTTGACTGTAGGTAAGAGGATTTCCAAAAATAAAGCCTTTCTTAAACTCAACAATTTGACTTGCGTGATTGACAACAACCCTATTGTTTATTTCGCTTCTGACTTTTTTCTGTCTTTTTGTGACAGGCTGTAGGTTCTTTATAAAGTTTTTCAGCATTAGGCACTTTTGCCTATTCTCGTAGATGTAAAAAAAGTTATCCTCGATAATCCGCTTAATACTGTCCGCTGTGACTTCTTGCTCATCAGTGAACAATTCATATCTGCCGTTAAATTGAGTGTTTTCCGACGCTACAGGACTATTCGCTTTTACATACTTCCAAGCCTTAATCATAATCTCTACTCCAAAAAAATAAGCCGCAACATTAACTGTTACGGCTCTCGGCACTCAACTTATCTAAATCAATTTTTACATTTGCGTGACAAAGTTTGCAAAAAGGATAAATTACACCTTTTGCCGACTCGTCAACTTCAAGAAGTTTTTTCTTTTTGTGCCTTTGCTCTGCACATACAGGGCAGTATATATCAATCTTTTTCATAGTCTTTATGAGCACACTATTTATAGCAAAGTGAAAGTGAGGTAAAAACTTTGCGCCGTGTGCAAGGGCGGGTCAATAGGAGAATTTATGGATGTGAATACCTAAACCTCAATTATTATTATATATTACACGCACAAATTAAACAACAATACATAATCAGTATATAAACAAAAATTGTGTTAAAATGGTCTATCCATAATAACAGCGTTACCGACTGTGACAGAGCGTGCCATTTCTGCCAATCCTGCCAACGCATCGGGGGCGTCATCGTGCTTTACTTTGCCCTCTATAGTAAAAGCTAACAAGTTTTGTATCATTGCTTCGTATTCTTTACTTCTATGTGCAGTGTCAAGAAAATAAAACTCTCGTATTTCGGGCGAGTATTCGTATATTCTTGTTTCCTTTTTCTTTCGGGTATATGCGTATCGTCCGCTGATATTACAATGATGTCCGCTTTTTTCTACTATATCAGATACTGTTTCTGCGTATGCGTCTCCACCGCCGTTATATTCAAAGTCAGCTGAACCTACATTGTTTTCAATAATCTTAGCTGCGACTTTTGGTTGTGTGACTTTTTTATCGCCGTTATTAAACACGCAGTCGTGTATATATGTTCTTTCGCCGTATTGATAAGCAATAGGAAATGCTGTGTAGTCTGTACCACCGAACGCACAGTCACAATAAGCAAACACTCTGTCCGGCTCTCCGTCCGGCAGAACACCGTTATAAAACTTCATTGTATCAAAAGTAAACAATGTACCTTGTCTTTCTACTGGCTCTCCCATATATTGAGCAAGCCAAGAAGCTATATCATTGTTACGCTCAAACGAGGCGCGCCTACCCTCAAAGTATTCTTTAGTAAAGCCTTTACCATACAAATAATTAAAATTGCTGTTGCCGTTTTCATCGAGGGCAGGGAGATTTATTATCTTTATCCGTTCATTAGCAAAAGCCGCCTCGTTCTCTAACAATTCAATTCTTCTGCCTGTTGGGTCATTGATACTCCACCTTGTGCCTACCCATAATTTCTTAGCGGACATTTTTGCTCTCGGTATAAGGTTATTATCGACTCTCGCCCACGCAGTGTCCAATCTGCTTGGGTTCAGCACTTCCTCTATACCGCTGAGCAAGTCGTCGCTTATCAATAGTCCGTCGCAGTCGCACGCACCGTTCAAAGTTCCATAGAGTGACCTCGCAGTCACGGTGGGAAAATGTTTTTTTCTCGTTATATCTATTGTTTCTTCTTTTGCGTTTGTATCTACTACAGGGCTATTAGGGAATATCTCGCCCCACAGATATGTTGTCTTATCTGTCAGCACCTCTATTAAGCCACGATAAAACGCACTTGTGATTGTGTCGGAATACGCAGAATAAAGGTTACTGCTCTCTGGTCGTTTGCCTATTACCCAAGTTACAAGCATTAAAAGCAGTGTTGTCTTTCCAACACGAGGCGGCATACTTATTACAAGCTCGTCCAATTCATCATCAACTAACTGTTGCATTTTCCTTACGACCGGCAACAATACCTTTCTGCGTGGATAATAAAATCTTTCCTCTGGCTTTCTGTTCATTTCCAAGTACAACAGATAGCTGTCAAAATCATACGGAGCTGCATATAACAACATTTGCCTATACAATGTATGCCACTTAACAGAGGCGACGTTATCTCCGCTGTTCATAGCTTTTTTTATCTCTTTTCGACACAAGGCTATACTTTTCCTTATTATCTCTAAATCGTTGCTATTTCGCCCCACATCAAAAAGCAAGCTAACCTTTGTTATCGAGTCCACATTCTTATTGTTCAATATCTCTTTTACAATGTTATTCATTTTACCTCTTATCTCTCGGCAAAAAGAAAAAAGCGCCGAGCATTACACCCGGCACTTTGGCACTGTATGTTTTTATTCTATTTTATCTCAATCCATTCTTCTTTTGGTATCTCTCAATAGCCTTATATACTCCTGCTTTTGTTTTATATCCCAAAAGCTCCTGCATTTCTTGTATCTTCATTTCACCGTTCACCCACTTATCGTAGCAGTCTTTGAACAGCTCTATATTTATTTCTTTGGACGGTCTACCTACTATCCTTTTCGTTTTACTCAATTCTATAATAGCTAACACTATATCATTCTCACTACTGCAAACAAGGTTTGCCCCTCTATCTTTGATATGCTTATATATCATCAAGAAGTCGTCCACATCTCTCGCTATATCGCTTAACTTCTCTACCTCTACTATATCTCCCTCGTGCAGCTTATCTATCATTTCCCTTAAACTACTCCGATTTCCTACTCCTCTTACATCTCCATATATACTCTTATCGTAATGTGTTATATTATCTATCATCTTATATCTATATTTCATTCTTCCACTTCCTTATCTCTCATTATATCATATTGTAGACATAATGTAAATAATTTTTATACCCTTTTTGTTTTCGTCCGTGGTAACGGAGTTAAGACAAGGGCTTCCCATATCCACCACACCCCCGGGGCTATACTACAAAATATTGTGTATCTACTGTATGTATATAATATCCTTTTACATTATTATATTATTGTGATACTATTTATCTTTTTAATTTCGCAAAATACGAATTAAACGAAATGCACAAGCCTATATAATACGATATGTATATATTATATATTATTCTGTTACAATAATGTTATTGTGTGCAATATTTATTATATATTC
>ERZ1034962.263-NODE-263-length-28688-cov-1047.418014_pt1 | contig 28688 bp, 32 predicted proteins | sample MGYA00520696_ERZ1034962 | MGnify/ENA primary metagenome ERZ1034962 (study PRJEB33766, sample SAMN09781770) | gut metagenome | biome: gut microbiome | host: Homo sapiens | place: Madagascar | study: EMG produced TPA metagenomics assembly of the PRJNA485056 data...
GTGTTTTTTATTGTTTAGAATTTTCTCTTGACTTTTTATATAGAATGTCTCCTTTCTTATTTCACTCTCAGTATATACCTTAGAGCTAACTCCAAGTCAAGCAAAAAACGTCAAATTTATTGAAAAATCGTCAATTTTTTAACGATACAAGCCTAAGCTGGTGTCAAGATAAGTTTCTGGTTGGTCAATGATGTGTTTTACGAGTGTCACGATTGCTTTGCGAGAAACGTCATGTCTATAGAAAGTCTCACCTTTTTGCGTAATCTGACATGTGCTATCTTGTCCATTGTCAAACCACCATGGGCGCAAAATCGTGTAATCAAGTCCTAACTGTTCAACAATGTCTGCCACTTTGCGATATGGTTTAAGAATCGGCGCAACTACACCTTTTTCTTCCAATACTTTATTGTTTTTTTAGAAATGGAAAGACATGCCCAATTCCCAAATAAGCCACCGCTTGATAGACAATTTCTTTGATTTCAACTGCTGTAACGCCAAAATTTAGCGCTGCTGGCTCAATAGTTTGAAATTCATCAATGCCTTGGCAACCTAGTAACGTCGCTAAAATCACCTGCTTACCCGTTGCTGTTTCTTATCCTGCCGTTGCAGGTTCTTATCCGCTTCCGTTTCGATGGAGTCCCGGATGGTATCCATATGCTCGGTTTCTCTGTCCCGGAACTCCTTATAGACATCACTCAGAGGACAAGGGAACGAAGCAAAGCCCTTGCCTTTTCCGGCTCAAGCTCAAGCTCCAGCTCCTCCATACACATTACGATGTCCTCCCGCATCGTGTATTCGTAGGTGTGGTTGAGGATTTCGGACAGCTCCTGATGCAGTAGCCAGTCCCGGTATTTGTCCTGCTCGGCTTTCATTTTCTCATAAAGGCGAGCGTTGTAATCTGTTTCGCTCATAGCGAACACCCCCTTCAAAATAGAAATAGCCGCCTGATTTCTTTTGAAAACCAAGCGGCTATGTATGTGGTTTATTCTGTTGTTAAAACAAGGCACAGGATGCAGATTGGAGGGATCAATTCATATCGTTATTATCCTTAATACCTTCGTTCATTTTCTTAATCTTCCTTTTCCACACAGAATACTGAGTTACCCAAGCAGCGAGGAAGATCGCTACGAATATGCCTACATAAGACAGAATTCCAGCGGTCGAATGGGGCATCCAGTTGGCAAAATAAGAGATAGGGAACATAATCACGCAAGCAATTGCGAAGTAAATCCCGCTTTGCTTTGCAAGACTCCACGAATCAATCTCCCAAATAACCGAAGCCATTGCAAAGCCTGTGCCCATTATTCCGCTCAGAGCGGTTTGAATGAGAATCGCATTTAATTCGCTCCCCATTTTATTCACAAGCTCCGGAGTGACCGGATAGAAAAAGCCATCCCCAATGCAGATTGAGATAATCACCGTAATGACATATCCGATTGCAATGCCTACAGGGAAACCAAGTAGTCCTCGTCCAATCAGTTTTTTCTTCATTTTCACCACCTCACAGTCCTAACAGTTGTTTGATTTTGGCAACGGATCGCCGTGAAACATAAGTAACCGTACCGTTTGAAAGCGTAATGCAAATTGTCCCGGCAAAGCTCAAATCAAAGCTCTTGACCTTTCTCAGATTGATAATATCCGAGTTTGATATTCGGACAAAAATCTTGCTGTCAAGCCGTTGTTCCGCCTCATATAGCCTCAGACGGAGCGCATACTCGCCGTGATCTGTCTCGGCAAACACCTTACCTGATTCGGCAAAAACACGGTAGATATCAGACGGTTCCAGAACCTCGACCACACCCTCCCTGAATCCGGCAATAACCTGCGGTTGCTCGTCTGACAATCTTTTTATGATTGCATTGACTTCATCGGTCATTTTGTCCGTCATCACGATGATTTTTGGCTCTTTGTATTTTTCTTCTATCTTGATTTCAATTTGCATCGATTCATCTCCTTGCTACAGTTACAGTTATAGTATAGAAAAATCAAGAACCGATTTCTACCGATTCTCGATAGGTGGTTGTTTTAAGAACATAGGTGGTGATTTCTACGGGAATCTCATACCGGTCTGTATGGGCAGCTGATAAGTATCTGCGGTACGGGATTGCGCCCACACCACAGATGGATTATCTTTCCGGCTCGTTTTTGCGCTTTGCGCTTCTCTGAACCGGAATGGAGAGCAGTTCTCTTGTACGCTCTCCAAGTTGTTTTTCAATGGCTGTCAGCCGCTGCTCCGGCAAATTGAGGGACGGATGACGGGTGAACTTGAAGTCCACCATTCGCCGCAGCAGCGCCTTCTGCTTTGCACCCATTACCTCTTTACACACATCCTCATAGGAAATGCGGTAGGGATTGGAATGGGGCTTTGCATACGCACTCAGGTTTTTGAAATCATCCGGCATTGCATAGTTGAACAGCGACAAGCCGTTATCGAAGATGGGCGCAGGGGCGATAATTTCGCCCGTATGATTGTTCCGCAGCAAGCCGAAGTTGCCGAAGTGTCTGTCCTCATTGTAAATCAGGGCATCGAAAACCAGCATACTGCAAAGCTACTCGTAGAACTCGTCGCCCAAGGTCTTGTAATAATCAAGGCAGGCTTTCAGCGTCGTCTTGCGGAGAAAACGCCCAATAGGGACGAAAGAGGTTCAATATCTGTGAACAGCCGGCACTTGGAAGCAAGGATTCCTTTCCAGTTTTCCAAGTCGTACTGTACGCAGCCGAAGCCCATTTTGTCTGCAATCTGACAGGCATAATACTCGCTGTACGGCTCGTTTCCGGTGTTCGCAACGCCTTCCGTGCCGCCCTTATACAGATAGTTCCCGTCATCCTCCACAAAGCGCCAAGCCTTCCGCAGCATACCATTGGTAGTCAGCTCCGACGAGGTGGAGAACGCCTCCCAACTGCCACCCACGCCGGTATCGCCGGTATCGCCGGTATAAGCCACCAGTGCCAGCGATTTTTCATAAAAATAACGCCCTACTTCTGTCAACTCAAAGCCACGATTTTTATGCGTTAAAAGTGTCACACCCAGTTCTGTCTCTAAACTCCGAATCTGCTGTAAAATAGCTGACTGTGAGATAAAATGCGAATCGGCTGCCTTGGTAAAGGAATTTTCTTCGACAACTGATTGAAAATATTTGATTTGTTTTAGCAAGCCGGCAACCTCCTTCTTAGACTGAAAAAGCCATTTTTATTTCAATTTTTTAGTATTCAAATAGCTCAACAAGCTATTAAAATCAGGAAAATTAAGGGCAATGCGATCTTTTCCCAGACTTCCCAGTTTACTATGTCCGACAAAAGCTTCAAGAAATAACTTCGCTGATTTGGCAAGGAGCAACTTCTTCTCCGCTCCAATAGAATAAAAAGAAGCAATGCTTGTTGCCAATTTTGCGCCAAATTCTCGGTCAGTCGTCACATCGTTAATGCTTTTGATACCGCTTGACATCAAGGTATCAAAAAGGGTATCAAAAAGAATTTTCAATTCTTGACTGGACAATTCATCCGTCCATTGTTTAAACGTTTTTTCAAGATTACGGCTTAAATCGGTTGGCTGTTCTGCTAAAATCAACTGCCCCGTCTCAGCATCAAATTGCCATGTCGTCAAAGCGTGTTGCATGATTCCAGAAGCCTGACTTTTAACCACAACAGGATCAATGTCATTATAAAGCATAACACCAACGATGGATCCTTCAGGGCGAATGACACGCACACGCTCACGAATAGCTTGGTATCCTACTCGCTCAAGTTCTTTTTCTTGCAAACCTGGTGCATCAAGCATATAAACTTGCTTGATTTGCGAACGCCATTTTTCCTTAACATGAGCCACAGCGTACAAGGCTAAATTCCCACCCTTAGAATGCCCCGATACCATGATAGGCATTGAATGACTCGCTAAGTAACGCTCAAGATAAGTCACCGCTGCACGATGAGCAGGAATTTCACGAACATAGGCTAATTTAAAATCTTCTTTCCAGCCAATCAAGGTATCATCTGTCCCACGAAAAACTAATTGATAATGATTAATTTCAGGTAAACTAAAAACCATGGCAGAGAATTGTCTCTCATATTCGGCATCAACATCATTCACGTAAGCTAACAAACGCAAATCAGCAAACCGTCGTGATGAGGTTACATTTTTTAGCAATTCAACACGCGCCTTGGTTACCAAAAAACTATGATTGAATACCCTCTCACCAGCCTCGTAAGGCATCAGAATGTCATGTAATGTTAATTCTTTTGAAAAATCAAGCGTATTATCTAAATCTTCAAAGCAAAAATATCCCAGTTCATTTAAACAAAGAATATCTGCTTCGTTAAACGGAAATTGCTCAAACGTTTCATTTTTATGTTTTGCTAGATAATCATTAATTGTTGCCATATCGTCCTCTTTACTCTCTTGAATTTTACAAGCATTTTCCAAGAGTGTCAAGAAAAAGCCAAACCACCAAATTCTCTAAAAACGTTGAATGACTTTCGACACTTCAAACATCCTTAAAATAAAACTAACCCCAACTCGTATGTAAAAGCTAGGGTTACTGTTTTTATCGTCTCTAAAGTGTCATCAGCCGCTTACGAATTTCTTCTAAACCAACGATGATAAACGGGCAAAGTATAAGATAAATCCAATGCCACACACCCAAACTCGCGGTGTTAAAGAGATTATGAAAAATAGGCACATAAACTAATAGGATAAAAATAGCTAATTCAACTACCAAGCCAATATTGATTAAGGAATTGCCAAATAATGACAATTTACGAATGGATTGGTCAGTGGTACGGATATTCATCACCATACCAATTTGACAGAAAATGATAGCCCCCAAAGTCATGGTTGTAGCCTCACGATAAAGTTGACCTGAGCTAGCAAGTACTGCCAAATTGCCATTATGTAAAAAATAAGTGATAAAGAAAGCACCCATGGCAAGTGCCGACTCAATCAAGCCATACCATAGAAACGCTTTAACAAGAAGTGATTTACTTAAAAGACGGTCTGATAATTTGCGCGGAGGTTCTTGCATCACATTGGGTTCTGGAGGTTCAACTCCTAAACCAAGAGCAGGAATCATATCCGTTCCCAAGTCAACCGCTAAAATTTGCATAACTGTCAAAGGGAGTGGGACAAAACCGCGGAACAAGAGGAAAAAGGCAGACGGCACCGCTTCTGGCGTATTTGAATTGAAAATATAGGTCAAGAATTTCTTGATATTATGGTAAACCGCTCGCCCCTCTTCGACTGCATCAACAATGGAAGCAAAATGGTCATCCGTTAAAATCATATCAGCAGATTCTTTAGCTACATCCGTTCCCGTAACACCCATGGCCACACCGATATCAGCTTTTTTCAAGGCCGGCGCATCATTAACACCATCACCAGTTACCGCAACAACTTCGCCTAATTCTTGAAGGGCTGTTACGACACGATATTTTTGTTCAGGTGCCACACGCGCAAAGACAATCTCACCAGTAAGAGCTTCTTTAAGGTCCTCGTCAGACATCTTTTCAAGTTCCAATCCAGTTACCACACGTGCATCATCGCCACGAACAATACCAATTTTCTTAGCAATACTAAGTGCGGTCAAACCATAGTCTCCCGTCACCATAATAATGCGAATACTAGCTTTATGGCATTTATCAATCGCTTTGCGCACACCTTCACGTGGTGGGTCACTCATGGCAATCAAGCCAAGAAAGACCATGTGCTGTTCAATATTTTCTTGAGTCCATTGACTTTCTTGAACCAAATTCTCCTTTTCCAAAGCACGGTAAGCAAGAGCTAACACACGCAAGCCGTTTTTAGCAAAGTCATCATTTGCTGTTAAAATACGCGCTTGGATATCGGCAGTCATTTCATGCAAGCCCTCTTGGTCTTTATAATAATGGCAGAGCTCAGTCATTTCTTTTGGAGCCCCTTTGGTAATCGATACCAAAGAACTGCTATCAACCAAACTATCAATGCGATTAATCGTTGTCATTCGCTTGCGCACAGAATCAAAAGGTAATTCTTTCAAGCGCGGTGCCCAGCGATTATTATTTTCAAGAGTAATTCCAGCTTTTTCGGCAAGAACATTCAAACAAGCCTCGGTTGGGTCTCCAAGAACAGTATAAGAGGCATTCTCGTCATCAGGTGGCAAGACTTGTGCATTGCTACAAAGGTGAGCGAATCGGACAAGTTGTTCAAGCAATTGATTTTCGACAAGCGAAGCTTTCTTACCACCGCTATTACGAATGTCTCCTTCTGCTGAATATCCTAGCCCTGTTACTTCATAAGCTCCAGAAACTTGCCAGAGGCGATTAACTGTCATGGCATTTTGGGTCAATGTTCCCGTTTTATCCGAGCAAATGACAGAAGTTGCTCCCAAGGTTTCAACAGAAGATAATTTCTTAACCAAGGCATTTGATTTAGCCATACGTTGCACCGCCATTGCCAAAGAAAGTGTAACGGTCGGAAGCAATCCCTCAGGGATAAAGGCAACAACCATGCCGAGCGCAAAAATGAATGCTTTAGCAAATGGCTCATGAACAAACAAGGTTGCTGCGATAAAGAAAATGACACCAACTGTAATCGCAATAACTGAGATTTGCTTCGTCAAATGGTCTAGTTCTTTTTGAAGCGGACTCTTGTCATCAGCCATATTTTGGGTCAAGTGAGCAATTTGCCCAAACTGTGTTGCCATTCCAATGGCAGAAACAATCATTTTCGCAGAACCAGATGAGACTGTCGTTCCCGCAAAGACTATATTATCGTATTCAAGCGCTGTCTTTTGTGGGTCATTATCAGGTTCACTCGTTTTAAAAACGGGATTTGATTCGCCTGTCAGCGCTGATTGATTAACCTGCAAATCAGTCGCAAGGACAATCCGACCATCTGCGGAAATACGGTCCCCTTCTTCAATCAAGACGACATCGCCAGGTACCAATTCTTCTGCTAAGATTTTCTCTTCTTGTCCCTCACGAATAACACGCGCATAGAAAGGTAACATTTTTTTGAGAGATTCTGTCGCTTGGCTGGCACGGTATTCTTGTACAAAACTGAAAATCCCATTGACAATATTGACAAACCAAATGACAAGTCCAAGTTCTAAACTATGAGACAGAATAGCAACGCCACCACCTACCCAAAGCAAAATTGCCATTAGACTTGTAAAATTTTTAATGAAGGTAAGTACAGTAGGTTCTTTGTCAGCTTCTTTCAGTTGATTCATTCCATACCGTTTTTGCCGTTCTTCAACTTGTGGTTTCCTTAACCCAGAGCTTTGCGTAGCAGCGGCTTGGTAAACGTCGTTAGCTGCGTAAGTTTCAAGTTCAAGTTGATTAACTTTTTCATTTACGTTATCAGTCATAACTTGTTCCTCAATTTCTAAAAACGGTTACATCGTTCTTACCGTTATTATACTACTTTTTTGAAAAAGTGATAAAGATAAGTTGTTTTAATGACAAAACTACTTTTAACCCCAAAAAAAGCAAGGATAACTCCTTGCTTTTTTGGGGTTTAGGCTAGTACAGTTTGTTTTTGGATTTCACCTAGAAAATAACGAGCGATCGGACCAACCACGACAAAATTATATGGTAATGCGACAACAAAATTTGTTAGCCAAGCTTGTCCATAGGCTGCAAGGCTGACACCTTCCAAGCCTGAATTGAAAATGATGCCATATAATGACATTTTTCCAAACCCAACAGATACTAGAACTCTAGAGCCATTCCTAAACTCTATCCAAACTCTGGATTTATTCCAAAATATTGTAGCCGATGCAGGTTATGGAAGTGAAGAAAACTATGTTTTTATCATGGATGAGCTGGAAAAACACCTCTAATCCCTTATGGCATGTATCAAAAAGAATTAACGAGGAAATATAAGAACAGTCCTAATAATTCCTGTAATTGGAATCATCTTGAAGAAACCGACCAGTTTATGAAACCAGACGGAGTGATTTATTCTTTTAAGAGCTACGCTCGTCGATGTGATAAGTATGGCTTTAAACGTGATTTTAAAATCTATGAGGCAGATAAAAATACAAGACACACCAGAGTTGGAAGAACTTGCCAAAACAGAAGGTGGCAATCAGAAACACATTTATTACAATCCAACTTGGAATTACTTTAAAGAACTCATAAAGGAAAAATTGAATAGCGAAGAAGGCTCTCGTGTCTACGCCAAACGGAAAACTAATGTCGAACCCGTTTTAGGTAGATTGAAGAGTGTTTTTGGCGTTCGCAGAGTCCACGTTAGAGGGAGACAAGCTATTCAAACAGAGATTGGATTTCTCTTCATGAGTATGAATCTAACAAAATTGGCTAAGAATCTAGCCTTAAGAACGTTAAACACTCAAAAACCACACAGTGATTTTATCATCTTGATTGTTTTCAAGACTGAAATCGTTGTGTGGTTTTATTTTAAAGCTAGTTTTTGCCCAACCTCTTTTTTCCTTTTTTCATTAAAGACCCAGTAATATTTACGAATATAAGATGATATAAAAAAGCATACCCTACTCCTAATAGGTTAAGTGTTATTCGTAGGAGTACCGTTGTTTTTAGTCCAAATATTAATGTTGCTGAAGTGATTGCTCCAATACAATTTAAAATCGTTTTGTTTTGATATGCTGCACAAAATCCTAAGCATATTCCGCCTAATATTCCAAGATAATTTGTTGGAATAAGAAGCAGAAGTAACCCTGATAAAATTGATCCTACAAAGATTCCAATAACTCGCTCTTTTGCTCTTTCAGAAATTTTAAAAGTGTTATATCCAGAAAATAGAGAGGAACAAGCAAAAGTCGACCACATAAATCTATCAATTCGTAAATAAGTTCCTAGAAAGAGTAATAAACTAATTCCGAACGCATAGTAAAAATACCAAATATTTTTGTTATTTATATGTCTATTTTCTTTTATTATATGAATAAAGGAAATGTTCTCATTTGAAAATTTATGTTTATGATAGAAGATGATAGCAAAAAGTCCATAAGAAAATAATAAAATAAAAAAGGAATGTACTACTTGAGTATTGGATATATAGTGTACTGTTCCAATTAAATATAGATAGGAAAAGGAGTATAATCCGGGGTTACCCATTTGGGGCTCTTTACCGGTGATAAAAAATAAAAGCAATAAACAAATGAAATGAAGTATGAATTGGATAAATGGATAAGCTATTAAAGAAATGAACGGAGCTAACCAAAGTATAATAAAAACAATTCCTAATCCTACTAGAGAATGATCTACTCTATAGCCAAATGGTACAAAACGTAAAGTTAATAGAATACAAAATAGAATAAGTGAAAACGATGAAGTATCTTTACCAAATATAAAATTTAGAGAGCTTATCCAAAAAATAGCAAAGGAGACTAATAAAATTGCTCTTATAAAAAGACAAGCTATAAGCTGAAGTTTTTGTTTCTTATTATCAACATCATGTATCTTTTTCTTTAAGGTTAGAGGATCTAATTGTAATAGTTGGTAAAAGTGCATATAAAATAATTCCTTCAAAGTCGTGGTGCTAGTTCATTTCAAAATAGCGTAAGTTATGAGCCAGAATAATTTGTTCAATTCGTAACTGTAGTCCGGCTAGGCTTCTAGCTAATGTATGTTCTTCGGTCTCTGTCATGTTTTTACGAAACGGCGTCCATAGATGGTAACCTTGTTGTTCTAAGTCCTTCTTGTGTTCACTGCTCAGGTAGCCTAAATCACCTAGGATAGCCGATTGCTTACATCCCTCTAATAGTTCATAGACCACCTTGATATCATGAACAGGGGCTGGCGTGACAACAGAGTTCAGAATATAACCAGATAAGGTCACCAGAATATGAACTTTGAAGCCGTAGAACCAAAGATGTTTAGAGGCATTTTTAATCAATAATCTGTTCCATACGTGTCTCTTGCGGTGTCATGCCTTGACGTTCATAGAAGCGAACGGCTGATTTGTTTGCACTCCAGACGTTTAACGTTAGGTTGTAACAACCAATTTCCTTGGCGTATTTCAGAGCAAACCGATAGAGTTTTTCACCAATTTTTTGTCCGCGCGCTGCTTCGTCCACACACAAATCATCAACAAAGAGTGTTTTTTGAGGAACTTTTGGTGCGCTAACGTCTTCAACAATAGTAAACATATGCGCAAGCACTTTTCCGTTGTCATCTTCATAAACGAAAATCGGACGACTATCATCAGCAATAAGTGTCGCTAATTCGTCTTCTGTGTATTTGACACCTTTTTCTTGAAATAAAACAGGTCTTGCCACATGGTGCACATAAAGGACTTGTTGTAAAAGGTCCATCAATGTTGGAATACCAGCGATTGTCGCACGTCTAATTGTCATTTTATTGACCTCCCAATCTTTTCGTTCTTTCTATTATAACATTTTGCCTTTTTGTTGCAACCTATAATTTGCCGTCCCATTCTGCGTAAAATTCCGTTAAAAAATCTTCTAGAACTTTGTGACGGTGCTCTGCCATTTTTCTAGCATAAGCCGTATTCATCAACTCTTTAAGTTTGAATAACTTTTCGTAAAAATGCATGATTGCCGTATCTTGCCCGTTGCGATAATCTTCTAAACTAGGATTGTCACGTGCTACCTTACTTGGGTCATGAATCGGACGTCCCTTGCTTCCCGAATAAACCATACACCGCGCTATTCCAATTGCACCAATGGCATCTAAACGGTCTGCATCTTGCACAATCTTACCTTCCAAAGTTGGCGGAACACTTTGACCACTTCCTTTGAATGACATGGTCGTGATAATTTGGATAATGTGGTCAATAGCTTCTTCTGATAGTTCTTGTTGCATTAGCCAAGCTTTCAGCTCTGTCAAAGCTTGCTCGGGATTAGCATTTAACTTATCATCTGCCATATCATGAAGCAACGCTGCCAATTCACAAATAAACTGGTCTGCCCCTTCTTTTTCTGCCAACTCACGCGCTGTATTTCTCACGCGCACCACATGCCACCAATCATGCCCACTGGTATCTGTATGCAATTTATCATAAACAAACTTTTCTGCATTTTGTAACATATTATTCTTATCAATCATAGATTGATTATAACATAAAAGCAAGACCAGTAGCCTTGCTTAATGATGTCAAGTATTTTAGTATTCCAATACTCCTGTCCAAGCGGATGTACCACCTGCGACACCACCAACAATTAAAATTTTAGTCATTTATTTCCCTATTTACCAATAGTTATTATAGAACTTTGACACAAAAAGTCAATAGCAAGCTATTGACTTTTTAAAAAACTAAAAAATGATATGCAAACTTATCCAAAATTGGCATATTGCCAATCCCAGACAGCTGCATATCATTAAAAAGTTACCTTTCAACCTGTTCGCTGAGTTCTTCCCATTCTAGCATGAGGTTTTCTTGTTGTTCAGTCAAGTCATCGAGTTCTTTTTGCAAATCAACGAGTTCTACGGCATCATTTGTGGCTAACATCGTTTGGTTTATTGCTTCTTCACGCGCTTCAATGTCTTCTAATTGATTTTCAATTTCAGCGATTCGGCGTGTGAGTTTGCGAAGTTCTTTTTGGTTAGCTTTTTGCGCTTGATAATCATTAGCTGGCGCTTTTTCAACAATGGCAACTGTTTTTACCTGTGCTTCTTCGGCTTTCAAACGTTCCATTTCTTCCAGCTCCGCTTTTTTCTCAAGGTAATAATCATAATCACCAAGATAAAGGGTTGATCCTTTTTCAGAGATTTCAAGCACTTTTGTTGCCACACGGTTAATGAAATAACGGTCGTGACTGACAAAGAAAAGTGTTCCGTCAAAATCAATCAAAGCATCTTCTAAAACTTCCTTGCTATCGATATCCAAGTGGTTGGTTGGTTCGTCTAAAATAAGGAAATTATCATTTTGCATGGACAATTTTGCAAGAAGTAAGCGGGCGCGTTCACCACCAGAAAGCATGCTAACTGATTTCTTGACATCATCGCCAGAGAAGAGAAAAGCTCCCAGACGGTTACGAATTTCCACTTCTGGTGTCGTTAAAAAATCATTCCAAAGCTCATCAAGAACTGTGTTTGTACGTGTCAAATTTGATTGTGTTTGGTCGTAGTAACCCACTTCAACATTGACACCGTAAATTGACGTTCCCTTGATAAATGGAATTTGACCCACAATTGATTTAATCAGGGTTGATTTTCCGATACCATTTGGTCCGACAATGGCAATGGCATCGAATTTCTTGATAGCAATATTAATTGGTTCTGACAAGATTTGGTCATCATAGCCAATTGCCGCATCTGTCACCGTCAAGACTACATTTCCTGACACTTTATCCGCATGAAAAGTCATGTTAGCTGATTTTTGCCCTGCCGTTGGTTTGTCCAAACGCTCCATTTTTTCCAACTGTTTACGGCGAGCTTGGGCACGTTTTGTCGTTGAAGCACGCACAATATTACGTTGAACAAAGTCCTCTAACTTGGCAATTTCTTTGGCTTGTTTTTCATAATTTTTGGCTTCGAGTGCTAACTTTTCAGCTTTCAAATCCATAAATTTAGAATAATTACCAACGTATCTGTCAAGCGAATGTCGTGTCAAATCAAGCGTCACCGTTGCCACCTTATCCAAGAAATAACGGTCGTGACTGACAATAATCAAAGCACCTTGATAGTTGACCAAGTAATTTTCAAGCCAAGCAATAGTTTCGATATCCAAATGGTTGGTTGGTTCGTCTAGCACTAGCAATTCAGGCTTTTCAAGCAACATTTTGGCAAGCGCCAAGCGTGTATTTTGCCCACCTGACAATTCCGAAATCTTCATTTGCCACATGGATTCATCAAATTTAAAACCATTTAAAATCGCCTTGATCTCCGCCTCATAGCTAAATCCACCCATGACACGAAATTCCTCTGACATGCGGTCATAATCTGACATCAATTTATCAAAAGCATCACCTGTCAGCTCTGCCATTTGCATTTCCATTTTACGCAAACGTGATTCCATGCCACGTACATCATCAAAAACATGCAACATTTCATCAAAAATCGTATTCTCTGACTCGAAACGGCTATCTTGTGCCAAGTAAGATAAAGTCAAATCACGTTTTGTGTTAATGTCACCAGATGTTGGTGTTTCTTCGCCGACTAAAATTTTAAGCAAAGTTGATTTTCCAGCACCATTTCGCCCAACCAGCGCAATACGGTCTTTCTCATCAACTTGAATATTAATATTATCAAAAAGTACATCACCCGAAAACGAGCGTTCAATTTTATTCCCTTGTAATATAATCATATGTCTATTTTACCAAATCACAAGTCGTTAAACTAGGAGAATATGAAAAAATCTGCCGAAAGTAGCAGATTTTCCGAGATTTATTGTCAGTTTAAGAAGCATATAGCTCTTGAACTTTTTGGATATCGACATCTTGAATACCGTAGTAAGACCCTGAAGATTGCATAACAGACTGTTCATCGTCATCATGGTCAAGACCAATCGCATGTCCCAACTCATGTTCCGCGGTGTAAACGATACGATTATGCGTATAGCCATAATCATTTTCCGTTAAATAGTAAGTGTTCAATTTCACATCAACATGAGTAATATGATTTGTCAAAGCATTCGTTTCTGTCTCAGCAAATCCTGCTGCTTTTGAACTAGCATCAGAATATTCAGTCGCAATAATATCTGCTGATGATGCATCCGAAACTACATTAAATGTAAAAACTTCCGTTGCATTCCAAGTATTGATGGCTTCCTTATAAGCATTGACCAAAGTTTCATTGGTCGTTTCAATATAGACATTTGCAGAATTGCTTGACCAACGTGCCCCCGAATAATAAGTGAAATCATCCGTTGACAAATCTTTTAGACTATTTGCAATATCATCACTATTTGCCGAAAAATAACTTGTGACATTATTGGCAATGGTTGAAATCGTATTGGCTAACTGAGAACTGCTGTTATTGGCATAATATAGTAAACCAAAACAAACAATTCCAATAATGACAATCGTTCTAAAAATAGCCCAGAAAAAATTCCAGATAATACTGATAATGAGTCTGGGAATAAAAAAGATTATCCTAAATAAATTTCTCATACGTATCCTCGCTTTCTAGAATTTTTGGATTAAATACCATACTTTCAAATCTTGGGCTTTTAGTATATCAATCAAAACTTAAAAAACAAGAAAAAACTGCACAGCAAAAATAACAAATAGGGAGACTTGGCTTTTGCCTTACCCCCTTATCTTCTTATCTCACTTCCATAACTACTGGTAAAATAGCAGGGCGACGTTTGGTTTGGTCAAAAAGGAATTTTGCCACTTCATCGCGGACAGCCCCTTTCAATTCTCCCCAGTCAAAGCTATCTTGTGCCAAGTAATTTTCAACAGTTTGATTAACCAATTCAGCTGATTCACGCAGAATATCACGGCTTTTCTTGACATAGACAAAACCACGTGTGTGAATTTTAGCTTTTGAAATGATTTTCTTTTCGCGTTTATTAACAGTCAAGGCAACAATAAAAATACCATCTTCTGACAAGACTTTGCGGTCACGAAGAACAATGTTACCAACATCACCAATCGCATTTCCGTCAATCATCACATCACCAGCTGGGACACTTCCCTCGTGATTAAAGCCATCTTTACCAAGAACCATAACATCACCACGTTTGACGATGTATATATTTTCTGGATACATACCAACTTCTTGCGCTAACTCAGCATGCGTTGCCAAGTTACGGTATTCTCCTTGAACTGGGAACAAATATTTTGGTTGAAGAAGGTTAATCATCAACTGCAAATCACGCGCATTAGCATGACCTGAAACATTCATTGTTTGTGTGATAAGTTTAACCACACCGCCAGCTTTGTAAATCAAATTTTCGACACGCGCAACAGCTGCTTCTTTTGAAAGACTTGGCGTTGTAACGATGTAAACAAGGTCACCTTCTTTGATTTGCACATAACGATGGCGTCCAAGTGCCATTTTTTGCAAACCATTAATCGGTTCACCCATACGACCAGCTTCAAGAATAATCAATTCGTGATCTTCAAATTTGTGCATGTCTTTTGGTTTGACAATCAATTTTTCATCAACCAAACGCAAGCGTTTCATACGAATGGCTGTGCGGACAATATTTTCAGCGTCAAAACCAGTTAAAACAACACGACGACCATAGTCTACGGCTGAATCAAATACCTGCTGAATACGAACCAAGTTAGAAGCTACGGCTGCAATAATCACACGACCTTCAGCATCTGCGATAATGCTATCCATTTCAGCAGCAACTTCTGATTCGCTAGCTGTCAGAACATTACTTGTCGCATTAGCAGAATCAGAAAGAAGAGCTAAAACGCCTTCACGCCCAATTTCAGTCAAACGAGACAAGTCTGTACGGTAATATTTACGGGCAGCTTGGTCAAATTTGAAGTCGCCTGTGTAAACAATATTTCCCTCATCTGTACCAACAACAATCCCAAAACTTTCAGGAACTGAGTGAGTTGTTTTAAAGAATGAAATTGTCGCATCTGCAAATTCAATTTCAGTTTCTGCGTCAATAACATGGAAATTATTAAATTTTTTAACATTGTTATTTTTCTTAACAAAAAGCTTCGCTAACTCAATTGTCAACAGTGAGCCAAACACTGGCGCTTTAAATTCCGATAGAATATAAGGCAAAGCTCCGATAGCGTCTGCGTGCCCATGCGTCAAGAAAATTCCTTGCACACGTTTTTTATTTTCAACTAGGTAGTCAATATTTGGAATGACTTCATCTACACCCAATTGTTCATTTTCAGGATATTTAAGTCCAGCATCCAAAATGAAAATAGAGTTATTAACTTCTACCACATAGAGGTTTTTCGCATTTTCGCGCACACCTCCAAGGGCAATAATTTTAATATCGCTCATTACGATGTTTTCTCCTCATTTTATTTTTTATACGAGCAAATTACTTTGCTTTTTTTCATACAAACGGTCCTTGCCTCCAAAAAAGGTTAGCAAGTCGAATTACAGCATTACTATTGTACCATATTTTCAGAAGATTTTCTTCTTTTGGAATTAGAGAGCTCGATTGTGGGGATGAAAAAACTGAGCACTTTGACTCAGTTTCACTAATTTTAAAATTCTCTAAGTATTAGTCATACATCGATTCATAAATGGTCTTCAGCATGGTTTTAAGTTCCTTTTTGACTACCTTTAGCAATTTTTCCTGTTGGACTGATGTGATGTCAATATCATTACCATTTTCATCTTCAACAGACTCATAGGTTACCTTGAAATCTTTATCTAATTGAAAATAGACATTTTCCTTTTGATTATTCTCGGTAACTTCAAAAGTTACAATAAAAAGATTATCATCTTCGGTTGATCTAATGGTCACAGCAGGGATATCATTTGTAGTTAAATATAAGATTCTATTATACATAAAAACATCTGAACTATCGACGTCATATCCTGCTTCTCTGACAGCTTTCACATAGCGTTTACTATTCATCAAAACATCTAACTGCTCATAAGTTGTTCCCTTTTCATAAGCCCTTTTAAAATCATTATAGCGATAAGCTCGATAACTGAAAAACGAAGCAACAAGCACAAGGAGAACAATTATGGCAGAGATAATTATTGTTTTCTTCCTATTTGACATTTTCTTTTTCTCCTCGCTCTAGATAGTCATAAAAATCATTTTCTGCTTGTTTTTGTTCAGATGAAGAACGTTCATTACCATGCTTGATGTAGCTACTTCCAATAGTCTCGGCAGAAACAACATACTTTGTTACTTCTTTTCCAGCAGTTATATTTCCCTTGCCTAAATTTTGATAAAATTCTTGGACACGATTAACTTGATTCGTAATGACATCACTGTTATATTTAGTGTTAATTTTAAAAATATCTTCAACATTATCAGCACCGCACATTCTTTGATAAGTATTAATAGCGTCTAAATCGGAATTAAAATCAGCACCATCATATCGCCCAGAATCAATATCGCCTTTAAAAGAAATTTCATATTTTTCCATTGGGACTATAATTGGAATCTTTGTCCCAAAAATATTAACATACTGATAAACATTATTTCCCACCGTACTCATTACATGTGCAACCGTAGCCATATCAAAAGTAAATTCACCCCAACTTCCTTCCGTAAAAGCAGATAACTGAACCGCTTCATGAGCAAAATCTTTTGAACTTTCACTATTTTTATGTTGGTCAGGAATCTTAGCTCTCAAAATCGTATATTCTATTGAATTAATCCCATATTTGAGACATAATTCCTTTAAACTTTCATCATCAGAACTTAGTGTTCCCGCAACACCAGGCCACCTAGCTGCGTCATAGACAAACGACGCAACTATCCGATTAAATTCATAAATGACCTTTTGATTTGACCAGTCTTCTTTTGGGGCTTGCTCGATAATGCCTTGTTGTAGGTCAAAAAGAATGGTAGCCGTTTCTCTATCAAAGCCGTAAGTCTGCATGTAATCATTAATAATATCTGCTTTTTCGATGTCTTCTACTGATTTTTTAGACGTGCTAAGAGATGTTAATGTTGTTGCCCAATTTAAATCATCTGGAATGGTAAATGTCCCAGATGAAGCATTCCAACTGCTACCGATTTGAGATAATCCTGTCGTAATTTGTATTTTAATTGTTTCCAATTCATTGAACAAAGTAACAGAATAACTATCATAAGATCGTAAATCATCTAAAATCGTTTCATAAACGCGTTTATTCGCATGATGTCCACGAATTAACGTCACATTATTTTGTCTTAATTCTGATTTTTCATCCGCTGAAATCGTTAGACGCGAAATCTTTTGATTCATGTCGTCCAATTGGCTAATAAGGTCTTCTTCTTGTTGAATAAGGCGAAGTAATTCGTCCTCACTCCAACTTTTGGTATCCACTTGGTTTTGATACTCTTCTGGCAATTTAGCAATGGCTTGCGAAAGAGCTTCAGAATACAATTCACCACCTTGAGCAAGTGGCAATAAAACAGCTGAATAATAAGCTTTAGCCGAATCATAGGCTTTTCCTGTTAGCTTCTCTGTTTCTTCTGCAAAGTCGCTGATTGCTCTTTATAAAGCTTGGTATCCCTCCACTTCTGCTTGACAAACAGACTGCGTGCTCCTTGCTTGTTCTTCTGACTGCTCCAAAGTCATATTAAGTTCCATTTCATTTCCCCCCTGTAAAGATAACTTACGTCTTTCATTGCGGACATTGTCTATCTCATCTTCAAGCCGTATCTCCTCTTTTTTTAAATCAACAACCGAATCAATCACACAATCAAAAGTTCGTGACCGAAAAGCTCTTTGCTGATTATTATTAAGCTCAATCTCTCCTGCATAACGGCTATGCTCTAAAATTTCCCAAAGGCTATTTTCTAACCTTAAACTTTCCCTATCATACCATTCAAAATCATTAGAAATACTTTCTGCAAGCCTACGATTATCCGTCGCTTCCTCAAAAGCCTGCAATAATTGACGTTCTTTTTGAATTAATCTATCTTGACTAGTCACTCTAACTTAACTCCCAAAACTTTCTGCACCCGCTTGATCCACCCTTCAAAATCACTAGCTACCGAATGAAGATTTTGAGAAGCTGTTTCAACACTTGACACAATTTGTGCTAACAAAGACTTTGATTCTTCCATAAGGTCGTGAGCTTTTGTATTCCCTTGAAGCTCCGTTTGTGTATCTTGACTAGCATTACCAACGTCACTTAATGTTTGACAAGCAGTCACAAGCTAACTAGCGTAAGTTTGTGCAGTCTCCTTATCACTCCTAATTGTCGTCATAAATCCCATTCTCCCATTATTCCGTTTAAAATTATATTTATTTTATCATGAACCTTATCAAAATAAAAGCACTAACAGTACTATGCTAGTGCTTTATGAAGTTTTTTACAACATTATCTTACATTTTAAGAAAAAGTTTTTGTATAACAATGCGCTGTTCTCTCACTCAAACAATTGATAATAATCAGCGATTGCCATTTGAGCTTTTTCGTCTTGATTAAGGTCTTTGATAATTTTGCCGTCTTTCATAACAATCAAACGGTTCCCATATTTCAGAGCGTCTTCCATGTGGTGTGTAATCATAAGTGCTGTCAAGTGGTCACCCGTTACAAATTCATCTGTTAAATTCATCAAGGATACACTCGTTTTAGGGTCAAGGGCTGCCGTATGTTCATCAAGTAGCAACAATTCTGGACGTTTTAGCGTTGCCATGAGCAAGCTAAGTGCTTGACGTTGCCCACCTGATAAAAGCCCAGTCGGCGTTTCCAAATGCTTTTCAAGACCATTACCAGTTCGTGCAACCAACGCTTGAAATTCATCAGTAAACGCATGAATTTTTCGTGGCAAAAGTCCACGTTTTTCACCACGATATTTGGCAATAAGAAGATTCTCAGCCACAGTCATACGTGGTGCTGTTCCCATTTTAGGGTCTTGAAAGACACGCGCCAAATAGTTAGCACGTTTTGCAGCAGGTAAATGTGTCACATCTTTGTCTAGGATATAGATACTTCCGCTAGTCAACATCAAAGTTCCAGCAATCACGTTAAAAAGCGTTGACTTCCCAGCACCATTCCCACCTAAAATCGTCAAAAAATCATGTTCATAAATCGTCAAATTCACGTCATCAAGGATTGTTTTGACCTCATCAAGACCGTTATTAACTTGAACGGTAGCATTTTTTAATTCTACAATTTTTTTCATCGCGATAAGGTCACTCCTTTGAAAAATTTATTTTTAAGAACGGGAACCATGAGACAGAGTGCCAAGACAAGTGCACTAAACAATTTGAGGTAGTTCGTATTGAAGCCAAGGGCAATAACTGCCGTGATTAAGAATTGATACAAAATTGACCCAACAACAATGGCAATCAAACGCTCTAAAAGTGTTAGCCCAGTTGAATACAACACTTCTCCGATAATGATACTAGCAAGTCCGATAACAATCACACCAATTCCTTTTGAGACATCAGCGTAGCCATCTTGTTGGCTGACAAGAGCACCTGACAAAGCAATCAACCCATTTGAAATCGTAAGCCCCATAACTTCCATGCGGTCGGTATTAATCCCAAAACTTTTTGCCATATCACGGTTATCACCAGTAGCAATATAAGCCTGACCAAGTCGTGTGTATAGGAAGAAAATCAATCCTGAAATAACAATAGCAACCGCTAAAAGACCAATAATCAGCAAGTTAGTGCTGTCTGCAAACGGGAATAAATCTTGCAATGTTTTAATATCAAGCAAGCCAAGATTAGCACGTTTCATAATCATGAGCATGATTGAGTTACAAGAGGTCATCACCAAAATTCCTGCTAAAATGGTTGGGATTTTTCCTTTGGTATAAAGCAAGCCTGTCACAAGCCCTGCAAAACACCCTGCAAGCATTCCTGCAAGTGTTGCTAAAATAGGGTGAAAACCATGGTTCATCAAAGTAACAGCCACTGCTCCTCCAAGCGGAAATGAGCCTTCTGTTGTCATATCTGGAAAGTTCAAGATTCTAAAGGTAAGGTAAATTCCTAGACCAAGAATTCCCCACAAAAGCCCTTGTGATACTGACGAAATAATCATCTGATTTTCTCCTTCTTCCTTAATTATCATCTGCCTCAATAGCCATTGTGGCTTCTGAAAGAACACTATCTGGTATTGTAATACCAAGCTCTTGTGCAGCTTTCAAGTTAAGGGTTGGTGTCCCTGTATTGACAATATTGATAGGAACTTCTGACACTTTTTTACCTGCTAACAATTTAACAGCAATTTTTGCCGTTTCCACACCTAAATCATACTGACTTTGGGCAACTGATGCAATGCTTCCTTGCTCTACCATTGTATCAACGCATGAATAAATCGGAATTTTCGCAGCATTGGCAGCATTAATAACCGTCGTAAAGGCTGATGCAATGGTATTGTCTTGTGGAACAAAGATAGCATCAACTTTTCCTGTCATAACCGACATTGTTGTTGTGATTTCATTTGTTGACGGCACAGCGTATTCAATGACATTAATGCCAGCAGCTTCGGCATTCTCTTTAAATTCAGCGACTTGTGATACTGAATTATCCTCGCTACTAGCATATAAAACGCCGATTGTCTTGGCATTTGGTGTAATCTCTTGAATGAGCTCTACGGTTTGTTCAATCGGAACTTGGTTGGAAACCCCTGTTACGTTTCCTTCTGGTTTTTCAAGATTTTTAACTAATTTTGCACCGACTGGGTCAGAAATAGCTCCCATAACAACTGGAATATCACTCGTTGCTGACGCCAAACCTTGTGCCGCTGGTGTTGCAATACCAATCAAAACATCGTTTTTAGCATTGACCAACTGCTTACTCATTGTTTGAATCTTGCTTTGGTCACCTTCGGCATTCAACACCGTAATTTCAGCGTTATCACTATCATAGCCAGCCTCAGCAAGACCGTCCTCAATTCCTCTTTCAATCTCATCTAGAGCATCGTGCGTCACATACTGCAAGATACCAATTTTAACCACATCATTTTTACTTGAATCGCTTTTAGTCTGATCATAAATCATCGAACCAGCAACTAAAATAACAAGAGCAATAAGGGTTCCAATAAGTGCTTTATTTTTCATTCTTTTCTCCGTTGGTTTTTAAATCTTAACATTATCTATCAGCAGGGTGAGTCAACTAAAAAGAAAAGCGTCTAGTAATTGCTTACTACACGCTTTTTTATCTTTGTAACTAAGATTAGCGCATAGATACTTTTTAGAAGCACTCCAAAAGTCGTATCTATGCAAACACATAAACACAACTCTACTTACGCCAACTTTGCCAATTTGTAAGAGTTTGTGTCATGTTCATCTTAGCTTCCTCCTGTGTTTTTTTATAATTATATCCTAAATTTTGGAAATTTCAAGCACTGTTCGAAATTTTCTCAATTTATTTCTTGTTACTTGGTGAGATGTTCAATAAAACTTCTGATGACTTTAGGAAGGGTGTGATAAGAATATGGTTTATAAATTCTCTCTTTCCAAGTATGTGCACCAATGCCGTAAACACCTAAATCAACAGCAGGAATATCAAGTGTTCTAATGGTATCAACTGGCAATGGGGAAATGCTATCCATTAACGGAAAATTAGCTTTAAGCTTGTTAATATCTTCTGTCGTTTCCCGCATGGCAAGGTAACTTGAATCACTCAAAAATGGGAAAAAACGACGTTTGATAAAATTTTCTTCTGGAAATTCTGTCATCATTTGTTCGAGTGCTTGGTCAACCTCGCTATTAGAATCCATATAATTGTGTGGGCAAAATGGCGGTGCTAAAAAGACAACTACCTTTGCTTCGTCTGATTGTATTTTAGCTTCTAGATAATCAATTAATTGAAAGCCAACTTCTCGTTTATCATAATCTTTAATTTGACCCCAAAAGCTTGAAATGGGCATCTTCGTGTCATAACCTTTTTTCGCTAATCTAGCAAGGTATTCATCAAATGGCGCATATATTCTTTAACATTATTTAAGCATTGAATGTTAATTAAGGGAACTTAAATATTTATCAGGAAAACATTTATCCGTTAGAATCATATTAGTTCCTTTTGTAATGGCATTATCCACAAAAGAGTAACCAATAAATATTGCTAATATAATCAATGTTAGAATAACCATAATAAATTTATGATTATTTGTTACAGTAATAACAGCCAAAATAATATAGCATAATAGGCTAAAAATAAATAGCAATTTCACTCTAAACCTATAGTTCTGAATAGCTTCTCCATCAAGTTGTGATACTTTTTCCGATATATTATTCAACATAATCCTTTTCCCTCTTTACTCTATAGCCAAACCAGTGAATAAGCCGACTATTGCAGATCCGATTTCAGTCAATGCAGATATAGCAACAGAACCTACACCATAAACGCCAGTTAAAATAGATGTTATAGGAGTAGTAACCAATACTATTCCTCCAGCCACTACACCGACTACTACTCCTGTAGCTAAGGGATGTACTTTTGCCCATTCCACGACATCATCAACTAAATAGTCAGCTTGTGACATATGCGTAGTATCCGTTGTACGCAGGTATTTTCCTTGTTCATAGGTGCCTGTTAATGTGTAATCTTCTGCCACACTCGGTTTAATTTTGGTTTTAGTGCTATTATAAGCTGTTAAAGTACCATTGACATATTTAACCCCTGCTTTTGTTTGAGTATCACCTGACTTCAATCCTATCGAAGCATTCGTAACACTTTCTCGATCGACATCCACATTATAAATGACTCCTAAAGCAGTTCCTAAAACAGGAAATTCACTCGTTCCAGAGTAGCCACCTTCACTAAAATCACCAAAATCTGATTTTATCTTAGATTTTTCAGTTGTCATTTTTAAAGTCAATTGATGATGCTCATAGCTTTGACTAAGTTTGTATTTGGCATAACCGTAAAAATTATCATAGAGATAAATGGTTTTGTCCGCCTCAACACCTGCTCCTAAATAGTCAGAAATCAGCGGAGCATCCTCTGCACTAAACTGACCACCTTTCTGCAAAACTTCAATCACTTTTTCACGTTCTTTCCATGCTGTCGTGATTGTTGTTGCCCAAGAAAGCTCTTCCTTAGAAGGAAGGCTAAAGGTACCGTTATAACTCGAAAAGCTATTGTTTACTTGACTTAACCCTTGTGACACAGCTGAGTACAAGCCTGAAATCTCATCAAAAAGGCTAGGGGAGCTAGCGTTAAACGCCATTAACTTATCTAGCTTCTCTTGCAGTTCAGTAACCTTGCCCAAGTTTCTAGCCATCGATTGTTCAGCACGTAAAATACTGCTCTCATTTAAGACTTCCTTAGACATCTCACTTGTCAACCAAGCACTTGAACGATCATAGGCAGCTTGGTAAGTGGCGATTTGAGCTTCTAAAACCTCTGAATCCAAGTCCTCTTCAGCCACTTCACTCGTGTAACTACTGGGAAAAGTCGTCACCGCATTGCTGACGGCTTCTGACAATAAAATCGCACCTTGAATAAGGGGAATTAAGACCGTACTGGCATAGTCTTTAGCACTACTGTACGCTTTCCCTTTTAAATTACTGGCACCAATAAAACTATTTAAGCTCGAAATAGCACCATTGTAAGCACTGATGCGACTAGACGAAATACTGCTGGTAGAACTCCCTTGACTAGTCGAATTCCCTAGGGACATTTTTACCATGTGCATTCTCCTTTCGTTCCTCTTCTTTTCGATACAACTCTTGTCGCTCACGAGATAATGCTTCTAGTCGATCATACAATTTACTCTCATGTTTTCTTAGAGTTTCTTGATAATCGTCTATATCACTAACGATAAAACGTCTTGTATAATCGTAAGACAAAATGATATTATCTAAATCTTCTCTATCTCGAGAATTCAATGAAAAATTCTCCAATTCTCTAAGTTGCGATAAATTTTCACCAAAGACATTTTCAGTCTCCTCCTCAAATCTTACAAGACGACGTTTCTCTTGCTCTAAATCTTCTAGGTGATAATTAATATTTTTTTCTTCTCTTAAGACATCATCCACTGTTCTATCAGTAGCTTTCATCATTAACTTCCCCCAAATAAACTAGTATTAGGTGTAAAAGTTGGGCTAGTACTACTTTTAGATGAAGAATGTAACGTAGTCGCAGATGTTGTGGCACCTAACTGTTGACTAATTTGATTATCAACTGCTTCAAACTCGCTAGCTGTACTATGGATGAGTGAAACAAATGTACTTAAAAAAGAAGCAATTTGTGTTCCTGTCGCATCATCCAAATCAATTGCAGAGTGAGCATTATTGTTACCACTTAAGGTTGTTTCATTGTCCTTACCTACCGTACCAATTTCAGAAACACTTGACCCTGAACTTGTAATCTGTGTTGCGTATTGACTTGCTGTTAAATAATCACTTTGTATAGTCATTTCGTTTCCTTTCTAACTTGTAATTTTTAATTTTTGAGATGATTTTCTATCATGCAAATAAATTTCATCATCAGCTAGACGTTGTTCCTTGCTATTGTAGGCTTTATCTAAAAAGTTTTGATCAATTAACCGCATTCCCAAGATAAAATATGGTACCTGTGTGCGGATAGCTTTTGGTACATCTGTTGTTTTGATACCTAAATATTGATAAAGTCCACCAATAATCAAGTGCATTCCTACTTTATGAGCTTCCGTTAATAGGAAAGTCCATTGTTCAAGGTTTTCCTGACTTAAATTAAGATAACTTTCAAGATTTGGTAAAATAATAAACCACTCTTTCCATTGACCGTTTTTCTGACGTTTTTTAACTTCATAAATCAATTGTTCATTCATATCTTCAAAATCGGTCGCATCATTAATATAAGTTTGGACAATACCTGCATAATCTTTATAATTTTGATCACTATCAAGCAACATCACACTAGCATTGAAATCTAAATGAGTTATTAAATTTAATAAATGACGAGTAATGCTATCTAGTGCTTCATTATTGTCAGCTACATACGCCAATTGTCTAAAATGATTTAGTGATATGCTCACGTTTTCCACATGAATCATATCGAGTCCAATTGGGAGTTCGTTGTTGTGGAGAGCTTCTTGAACACTTGGTTTCGCTATAAAGTCCTCAAGGCTTAATTTCTCTGGCACAACTGGGATACGGTTTGGACGTGGTCCTGTCCAAGCTGCTGCCATTTCTTCTGCTTCTTCTTGGAGGGCTTGAAGCATCGCCACAGAATCCTCTCCCCTAGCAGGAAGCGCTGTTTGGAACACTTCCACGTCATCGTATTTCAGAATCCCACGCCCTGGAATATCTTCCAAGAGGTAGTCATGACGTCCAATAATGGTCTTGGTATCATTGTCATCTGACGTTTTCAATGCTAAGCGAGTTTTCAGACTTTGTAAGAGCGCTGACTTGAGCACGCCGATTCGCCCAGCCGTTATCGCAACGTTGATGCCTAGGCTAGCACCATCACGAAGGAGGGTTTGTAGCATAGCTTCCAAAGCCTCGCCAGTCTCAGCTTCCTTGATACCGTCATAACTATCTATCATAATCAGAATTTCAGGGAGTTGTTCCCCACTTAACTGACGATAAAGCTTAATGTTAGAGACACCATATTGGCTAAAGCGTTTCTTTCGTGTCGCCATCTCTGTTTTCATGCGCAAGATAAATTTCGTAATTTTTTCGCTATCTTCCATCATGAAACTATCGGCAACATGTGGCAAGGAGCGTAAAGGTAACAGACCATTAGTCCCAAAATCAAAGAGGTAACAATGCAAAAGTTCGGGGGTATTTTGACGCGCCAAATCCATCGTGAGGGTTTGCAGGAAGGTTGACTTCCCATTTCCAGGGGCTGAGAACAGCACCACATTCCCATCAACTTCAAAGTCATGGTAACAAACCTTTTGGGCTTGTTGGCTTGGCAAATCAACCAAACCAATCAACGCTTTTAGGCTACCTGTTGACTGTTGCCACAAGTCTTGGAAAGCACTTGGGCGCAGGTCTTGGCTATAAACCCTCGTTGCCAACGGTGGTAACCATGGGCGAGCAAGTGGTTCGAGGGTCTGTGTTAGGTCATGGAGATGATGCACAATGGCATCAAGCTCACTTGGCACTTGGCGAATGTCCTCCACGTCCTCAAGCCCAGACAAATCGTCATTGAGGATATCGTATTGTCCCAAGGCGTTAATGGCGTAAATGGTCTGGTCCTCAATGCCTTGGTCGTCCTTATCAGGTTGGTAGTCTGCCCCAGACCAAGCACTTTGGAAGAGTTCATAGACTTCGTTGTTCCCGACTTGCAAATAAGCACGCCCCGTTTGGGTAATCTCTGCCGCATCAGGCGTGTGCAACATTTCATTCGAATCTTGACGGTCAGCCACTTTCAAAGCAATCTTGAAACGAGAGTTGGACCAAATCTGGTCATTGACCACCCCAGCAGGTTTTTGCGTTGCCAAAATCAGCCTTATACTGTTTCCGATTTTTAAGGTAAATCGTGACTGAAAAGATTTTGAAAATCGCAGAGCATTAAAGAGAATGTAACTATCGATAGCAAGTAAAGAATGAGAAAAAGAATTGAAATTCAGCTGTGCTTTACAAATAGTTTACCATAAAAGAAGATTACGATTGAAGAATGAGAGAAAAAGACGCAAAAGCGCCTTAAAATTAATCTGGTAATTTGCCATAAGCTTTGTTATTTTTCTGATTTTGTTTAGCAGTACCTCCAGAAAAAGTCGCAACTGTCCCTGACTCTATCCCATTTGCTACCGCTAAATCCGATTTTTCAAATGCATCAGCCACACCATTTAAATATTTGTTTAACTTTTCTACTGTTGTAGTGATGCCTTTGCTGACTGTTTTGATTGCATCTGTTCCATTCTGTAATAGTTCCTGTGAATCGTCACCAACAATAGAAGCTGTATCTGAAATATTATCACTCATATCACTATAAGCAGCGTTAACACTTTTAATCTTATCAGGATTGATATTTTTTTGTCCCATTAACTTGCCGCCTCATTTTCTAGTGCTAAGTAGTCGGCATACGAGGTGATCGGAGTACTTTTTACTGTGTCACTTCCGTCTTTCATATAAACAGTCAATGTTTCTTGACCACTTGGCGCAAACCAATGCAAAACATCATTAAACCACATTTCTGGGGTAACTTGATTGTACCTTGGGTAAATATACACGGCTTTTCCAGCATCTATTTGTGCTTGTAAGCTGCTGTTTTCAGAAAAGAGGTTGATTGATGTAGTGGTACCATCATATGATGAAATTACTATATAATACATAAGTAATTGAAGTTCATTATATACGTCATCTACGTCACCAAGACTTGTTTTCCAAATAGGTTCATAAAGTGACGTTTCTTGTATGGAATAGGTCGCATCAATTGAGACATCCTGCATCACTGTTTCCGCTTCTGTCAACTCCCCACTCTCTAAATTATAGGCGAGCGCTAGCCAATCCGACCAATCCTCACTATAGCCTTTACCAATAAAACAAATTAGGTAATCCACTCCTTGATAATTCATCACATAGGTGTTACGTTTTAAGGGATTACATTTTAAATAATAACCTTTTTTGTAGCCATTAGCCAATTTGCCCAAATTAACGGTTTGACGTGAGGACGAGTCGCCATCAATCTTTTGATAAGCAAATTTTAAATACTCTCCTGACTCGCGATAACTACAATCTACACTACTATCTAATAATTTTCTCTTAAAAGTTAAAATATAATCTTGCCCGACCAAAACATCATCATCGGTAATCACATATTCGTTATTAGCCCCAAATGTATAGTATTCTGGTAGTTTTAAACTTCCAGTCGTTGTATAACTTTTGCTGGGTTTGAAGGAGCTACTACTTGCCACCTTCACCTTATCTTGATGATTTTGGTAACCATTGTAAGCCCAAGGCCCAAAAATCATTATTAACAGAATGAAGCAAATCCCTCCTAAAATAAATCGCTCCTTTTTTTTCATTAATGCCGCCCCCTCACATAATTTTCAAAATAACGGTTTTGAATAACATTCGAGCATGTTGGAACACCATCCAAATCACTATTTTCAATATTCTTTAAACCATTGCTAATGGCGTCAATCCCAATATCTGAAATAGTAGATGTTCCCGTCCCAGAAAGAAAATTTTTAACATTTTCTGTAAAGCTATATTCATCAGTATCTATATTCCCTATTGACTCATCGAATTTATCAACCTTCTCCATCGTCTCAGGGGTAACCGTCTGACTAGCACCTGCCGCATCTCTAAAGACCTGAGCTCTTAG
>ERZ1034962.264-NODE-264-length-28422-cov-5.841964_pt1 | contig 28422 bp, 8 predicted proteins | sample MGYA00520696_ERZ1034962 | MGnify/ENA primary metagenome ERZ1034962 (study PRJEB33766, sample SAMN09781770) | gut metagenome | biome: gut microbiome | host: Homo sapiens | place: Madagascar | study: EMG produced TPA metagenomics assembly of the PRJNA485056 data set...
TTTGGGTGAAGCAATTCGCCCATACCTCAAAGCCTTCTACAATGGTGCCCGAGACCTACCAGAGGTTGAAGCCAATGGCTGGAGTGAAGACCTTACCCCATACGACGAGGTTCGCACAATAGACATTGCCAACTTCGACAAACCTTCCGTTGATGCAATGGCAACAGCAGAAATGGTAGTCAAGGAGCAGGAGGCAGAGCAGCAAGCAGAAGAAACAAAGAAACAGATTAGTGAAACACGAAACAAAAACAGAAATGAAACCAAACAGCAAACAGCAGCAGATACGCAAGCTATTACAAGCGAAGCAACAGCTATTGCAAGCGAAACAGAAAGCGTTATCCGCACTGGAGAAGAGAACACTATCAACGAGCAAGTAGGCAAGATAGACGAAGCTCTTGATGAAGTAAATAACCAACTCGCCTTACTTGGCTACTATGAAGCCGACGAAGAGGAAAAGGATTACAACGAGGCAACGGGCTATATGCGTAATGCTGAACATAAAGCAGTAAAGGACGCAGGTAACCTTGCAAGTCGTTTGATAGATGATCTTGGACTCGACCGCTTTGAAGCTACCCACTCTGATAAGACTGACAAGAAGGGCAATCGCAAAACTAAGCCCCTTGCATCGGCAAATATAGCTCCTGTGGGTGGTGACGTTTCAATTCGCCTTCCTTTGGAAAAAGGACGTGAGTTGTATTTGACAATTGGACTTGAACCAAGAGCTGCAAAGGGTGTCGAAGGATATGATGGTAGTAATCTTGAAGTAACTCGCATCGTGTATCGTGTTGAAAACCCTAATGGTACAGAACGATATGGAAACAACAAGTGGGTTGCAGAAGACATTACTTATGCCGACTTATTGAAAGACATCAAGTATGAGGCTCGTGATTATCTTCCAAAGCGTAACGACACTACTACGTCTAAAAAGCCAAAGGCATCGAAGAAAGTTAAACAAGAACCGCAGATAGGCGATTTGTTTGCAAGTCTGTCTGATAACAATGTAGAAAGCAATGAAGAAACTAACGTACAAGCTCGCTCCCCTAAAGAAGGGGGAGACGGACAACAACGCCAGCAGGATGCGCAGATGGGAGGAAGCGCAGGGAATGAAGCTGAAAGAACTGACGGACGAGGAATGGGTGGACGTGATACACGTAATACTGAGTCTGACGGAACAGGAAGCAAGGGATTATCTCGACCATCTGAGAGCAAGCAAGGTATAACGCCTGCTGAGAAGAAGAACGTGAACAACAACCATGCGGAACGTGGCAAGGACTATGCTCCAAAGGGTGCAGATGCTCGTATAGATGCGAACATCAAAGCCATTGAGTTAATGCAGAAACTGATGCAGGAAGGCAAGCAAGCCACACCTGCCCAGATGAAAGTGTTGCGTCAGTTCAGCGGTTGGGGCGGTCTTGGCAAGGCATTCGTCGAGAAAGACGATTGGAGCAATCCTACCGCCAAGCGTTTGAAAGAGCTGCTTGGGGATGAAGCCTACGCACAAGCCGAAATGAGCCGCAATAGTGCCTACTACACTCCTGCAAGTGTGATTGATACGATGTGGGATATAGCCCGAGCTTTAGGTTTCAAGGGCGGCAAGGTGCTTGAAGGTTCTGCAGGTATCGGTAACATCATTGGTGCCATGCCTACCGACATGAGCGAGCGCAGCAATATTCAAGCAGTGGAGATAGACGAGACAACTGGCAACATACTGTCATTGCTCTATCCCGATGCAAAGGTTGATGTGCAAGGCTTCGAGGCGACAAGAGTCCCTAATGGTAGCGTTGATTTAGCAATCACCAATGTGCCGTTTGTCACTGGACTCCATGTAAGCGACGAGACTGGCGACAACGACCTTTCAAAGAAGTTCCGTGACATTCACGACTTCTGCATTGCCAAGAACGTGCGCAAGCTCCGTGAAGGAGGTATTGGTATCTTCATCACCTCTAACGGAACGCTCGACAGCAGTCAGAAGCTCCGCAACTGGCTTGTGAACGAAGGCAATGCCGATGTTATAGGTGCCTTCCGTCTGAACAACCAGACGTTTGGCGGTACTGGTGCCACCTCTGACATCATCGTCATTCGTAAGCGAGTGAACGGCAAGAAGTCTGCTAATGCCATTGATGTAAGCACCGTGAGCGCAGAGCGTGCCGCCACCTTTGAAGACCCTAAGACCGATAAGGAACGCACCGTATCAATGGACTACAACAAGTATTTCATTGAGCATCCCGAATGTATGGCAGGTGAAATGCGCTTCGGTTTCGAGAACAAAGACTTCTACCGTCCGACGAGCAAGGCACTCTACCCAGTGAAGGGCAAGAACCAAAATGAAATGCTTGCAGCATGGATGAAGACCTTTGAGGGTATGAAGGAAGATGCAGTTAGCGAGACAACTCCTGCATCATCCGAGTCAGTGTATGAAGACCTTGGGGATGATGTGAAGGAAGGTTCACTCGTTCTTGACAAGGACGACAAGCTCTGTATTGCCCAATACGGCAAAGCCGTGCCTCTTGCAGTCAATGCCAACAAGGTAAAGGGTACTACGAAGGCAGAATGTTTCCGCAGGTACCAGGCGATAAAGGGCGCACTTGCAGATGTACTCTCCTATCAGACCGAGAATGAGAGTGACAATGGTCTACAGCCGTTGCTTGATAAGTTGAACGATGCCTTTGACAGTTTCGTGAATACCTACGGACACCTGCATAAGAACACCAGTATAGCTTTCTTGAAGAATGACGTGGACTTCCCGACTATCCTTGCATTGGAGAAATACAGCGAAGTTGGCGACAAGAACGGCAAGAAGGTTGAGAAATATGACAAGACCGACATCTTCAGCCAGCGTGTCGTTGAGAAGGAGAAAGCTCCCGAGCCAAAGAACGTGAAGGACGGAATCATTGCCAGCATCTACCAGTATGGACGCATTGATGTTCCTTATATTGCCGACAAGTTAGGCAAGAGTGAGGAAGACGTGAAGAAAGAAATCGTAGAGAAAGGCTTGGGTTATGAGAACCCTGCCACCATGCAGATGGAGGTGTCGTATGAATACCTAAGTGGAAACGTGCGTGAGAAGCTGAAACAAGCAGAAGAAGCCAATACCGACGGCAAGTATTCTGCCAACGTTGAAGCATTGCGCAAGGTAATTCCTATGGATATTCCTTCTCACTTGATAGATTTCACTTTGGGTAGCTCTTGGGTAGACCCAAAGTTGTACACAGACTATATCAAGGAGCGCACCGATGTAGATGTTCAGCTCACCAATGTAGGCGGTACATGGTTTATGAAGACTCCATACTACACCAGCTACGAGAAAAACAAAGCTATGGGCGTGCGTGGACAGGTGGTGCAGAAGCTAATACTTGGCACAGACCTTATAGAAGCAGCGTTGCAGAACAAGACAATCACCGTCAGCGAGACGCATACTGTTGGCTATGGTTCCAGCAAGAAAACTGAAACCATTACAGACAAGGAGGCTACGCAGGCATGTTCCGCCAAGATAGACGAGATAAGAGCCGACTTCAAGGAGTGGGCACGTCAGAAGATGCAGAACGATGCCGACATGTCGGAACGCATAGAGCGCACCTACAACGAGCAGTTCAACAACTACGTCCCTCTTACCATCAGCGACGAGTTCGTTCCAGAGTATTTCGGTGGAGCCAACCATAAGTTCAAGATGCGCCCTCACCAGTCGAAGGCTATCATCCGTGGCACGATGCAGCCGTTGTTGCTTGCCCATGAGGTGGGCACTGGCAAGACGTTCACCCTCATCAGCACAGCAATGGAGATGCGCAGACTCGGCACAGCCAAGAAGCCAATGATTGTTGTACAGAACGCTACCGTTGGTCAGTTCGTGGCAAGTGCAAAGGAGCTATACCCTAATGCAAAGGTGCTCACATTGGAAGACAAAGACCGAGACAAGGAAGGCAGAAAGAATTTCTACGCCAAAATCAAGTACAATGATTGGGATATGATTGTTGTACCCCAGTCGGTATTTGAGCGCATCCCCGATAGTGAGGAGCGTCAGATGCGTTTCATCCAAGACAAGATAGATGAGAAGATGATGGTGTTGGAGCAGATGCGTGAAGCCGACTCCGACAATGACAGAAATCCTATCATCCGTCAAGCCGAGAAGGAAATCGAGAAATACAAGGACGAAATGGGAGCCTTAGCAGAGGCGTTGGCAGGCAAGCGTAAGCAGCGTGACGGCAAGAAAGAAGCCGTTGCAAAGCAGAACGCATCTGTAAAGGCAAAGGAAATGCTTGACCGTCAGACCGACGATGTGGAAGACTTTGACGATATGGGCATTGATGCCCTTCTCGTTGATGAGGCTCACGAATACAAGCATCTTGGTTTCGCTACTGCCATGCAGCGAGGAGTGAAAGGTATCGACCCCTCGTTCTCAAAGAAGTCGCAAGGCGTGTATCTGAAGACCCAAGCCGTACTGGAGAAGAACAATGGACGTAATGTTATCTTCGCTACTGGTACACCTATCAGTAACACAGCAGCCGAGATATGGACGTTCATGCGCTACTTGATGCCAGCCGACACAATGAAGGCATACGACATCTACTACTTCGACGATTTTGTGCGCAACTTTGGTAATCTGACACAGATGCTGGAGTTCAAAACAAATGCAAAGTTCCAAGAAGTAAACCGCTTTGCAGGTTATGTGAACCTTCCCGAGTTGGTTCGCATCTGGTCGAGCGTTGCTGATACCGTGCGCACTGATGAAGCGAAAGCCGTAAAGGACAATGTTCCCGACATTGAAGGTGGACAGGCGCAGGACATCTATCTTCCTCAGACTCGTGCTCTACGCAGCATCATGAAGTTTGTAAAGGAGCAACTCAACGAGTACGACAAGATGAGTGGCAAGGAGAAGAAGGAGAACAGCCATATTCCTTTGACCATGTACGGCATAGCCAAAGCAGCAGCCGTTGATGCTCGTCTTGTTATGGCAGATGCCGAGGATGATAAGAACAGCAAGACCAATGAAGCCGTGCGTCAGACCTTACGCTCTCTCAAAGAGACCGCCAAATATAACGGCACCGTTGCTCTGTTTGCCGACAACTATCAGAACAAGCACAGTGGTTTCAACCTCTACGAGGACATCAGAAAGAAACTGATTGAGCAAGGTGTGCCAGCCGAGCAGGTGGTAATCATCCGTTCTGGTATGTCTATCAAGAAGAAGCAGGAAATCTTCGACAAGGTGAACCGTGGCGAAATCCGTGTGATTATGGGTAGTACCTTCACACTTGGTACAGGCGTGAATATTCAAGAGCGTTTGCACACCCTCATACACTTGGATGCACCAAACCGTCCAATGGACTACACTCAGCGCAATGGTCGAATTGCACGTCAAGGCAACCTGCATAAGGTAATGGGTATTCCAATCCGCATCTTGCGTTTCGGTGTGCAGGACTCACTCGACGTTACCGCATATCAGCGACTGAAGACTAAGGGAGCCATTGCCGACTCAATCATGAAGGGCAAGTCGATGTTGCAGAACAGCATGGAAGACCGCAGCATGGAAGAGGATGAAGATGTATTCGGAGACACCGTAGCACAGCTTTCGGGTAGCCAGTATGCTATGCTGAAGAACCAAGCCGAGCGTGAGGTTCGCAAATATGAGAGCAAGAAGAAGCAATGGGAAGCCGACCAAACCTACGTCCACAATGCCATACCTCGTATCAATCGAGAGATTGAGCGTGCCGAAGAAAGAGCAGCCACCGCCCAACAGCAGTTGGATGCCATTGCAGCCGCCTTCGGTGAAAATGCGACACCTGCAATCAAGGTAGGCAAGAAGACCTATGCTAATATCAATGCAATGTCAGACCTTTTTATTGACCTCAATAAAAAGGTAAACGAGACAGCCGAAGAAATGCGTAAGTCGAGTGGCGAAGATATGCGCACACGCAAGGTAGATGTTCAGATTGGCGATGTCACCTTCACTATAACCACCACCCAGAAGAAGGAGTTGGTGAACCATTATGGTGCAGTGGACACTAAGATTTCACGCAGCATCACCTATTCGTGCCCCGAACTTGGTTTGGAAAACGAGAAAGGCGGTGCTTGGTTCAAGAACGCCATCGAGGACATCTTCGAGAACGTTGTTAGTGGTGACAGCTTCCGAGAAGAGCTAACCCGAAACACCAACTTGGCTGAACGTATGAAAGGCGAGCTGGAGCAGGTGAAGAGTCGTGAAGGACAGCCCTTCCAGTATGACAAGGAACTATCCGAGGCATACGAGCATCTTGAAGAGTACACCGAGCTTATGAAGAAGGAACTCGAAGAGAAGGAACAGAAGTATGCCGAAATGGATAGCGAGGTAGAAGCAGCTACTGGAGTGACAGAGGCAGACGAAGCCGACGAGGACACGGACGACGACAAGCGTTTCCGTGACTCGTTGCCCGATGCAACAGCAGAGGATAAAGACCTCCGCTATTCACTCCGTGAGCAGACCGCCCCGAAACACACGAAGACCGCCTATGCCGTGTTCATCGTAAAGCAGCATGAGGATGGCAGCGTAACCCTTCATCCAAAGATGATAGCAGACGAGGCTGTTGGCGCACCACCTCACACTTGGCTCAATGCCGACACTGGCAAGATAAAGCGAGACAAGCAAGGCGAGCCAATTCAGAACACAAGAGGCAGAGTGAGCGTGCGAGACGCAAAGGGCGCACCCCTTGCATGGAGACCAGGCAAGCACCTTGCCGCCTATCCTAACGCATCGCAGTTTGCCGTAGAAGGCGACACAAAGGGAGTTCGTGACCGTCTTCCCGATAACGTAGTGTTCTTCGAGGTTGAATATGCAGCCGACCGAGACTATCAGTTGGAAGCATGGGAGTATGGTGTGAATGGAAATGGTAAGTATGAGCACAGCCAAGCAGGACTACCTTACATACCGAAGGACGGTTATTACATCTACCGCACCAATGCCAACCCGAACATTCCTGCCATGATCATCACTGGAGCCTACCGTGTGAAGCGTGCCCTTACCGATGAGGAAGCGAAGAAACTCAACCAAGAAGCAGGTGGTGACTGGTACGACAGAAAGAGTGATGAGCCAATGACAGCAGAACGTCTGAAAGAGTTGGGACTTGACGAGGCAGGCTTGCAGCGTAAGGCAGAGACCTTCGACTACAACGAACTGGAGCCAGCTCATGATGAAAGTTCGATAGCCATGTCAATGCCTGGTTATGTTCGTAGAGACCTCGACTTTACCGACAAGAACCTTCTGAAAGCAATCAAGGAGAACAAGCAGGACGCAAGTTACTACCAAAGTCTCTATGAGCAGCAGAAGAAGAACGAGCTTCAGCGAGAGCAGACCGCCTTTGAAGACGGACAGGTACTTCCTATTGAATTGGACTGGAGAAATGGAGGTTATAAGGTAGAAGGACTGAACGCAATCTTTGCCAACAAGGACAGACTTTTAGATGCTTTCCGTACCAAATATGAGAGCTATGTCGCCACCATGACAAGTGACGGCAACAGTATAGAGGTTAGTCCGTGGCGCAGTGTACTTGCCGAGACCAAGAAACCACGTCGTAGAAACGGTAAGCCTACCAAAAAAGAGCAAGCAAAAGCCGCCTTCATAGAACGTGAGACACGCAGAGCTATTGACAGCGTAAATGATGTGGCAAGAAAACTTGGCTTGAATGTGGAGGTAAAGACCGACACCGAGGGACTTACTGGCAGGCGTGCCCGTGCCAAAGGTTGGTATTACACGAAGACAGGCAAGATAGTAATCATCCTTCCTAACCATACAAGCGGACAGGACGTTATGCGCACCATCCTGCATGAGGGTGTAGCACACCACGGACTCCGTGAGTTGTTTGGCGAGGACTTCGACACGTTCTTAGAGAATGTCTATAACAACGCCAGCAAGGAGATACGAGAAGCAATCAACAGACTTGCCGCCAAGAACGACTGGGACTTCAAGGTTGCAACCGAGGAGTATCTTGCAGGCATGGCAGAAGACACGAACTTTGACCGTGCGGAATATCAGAGTTGGTGGGGCAAGATAAAGTTCCTCTTCCTCGATATGCTTAGAAAGGCAGGACTCGTTCTTAACAAAACCCTTACTGATGCCGACCTTCGCTATATTTTGTGGCGCAGCTATGAGAACTTGAAGGAGCTAGGCAGGTATCGTAGTATTCTTGGCGAAGCAGAAGACATAAGCAAGCAAATGGACTTGAAGGTTGGAAACTTCGCAGAGACTGATAATTCCGCAGCTTCGGTAGCCGATGGTGATAGCTATATGTATCGTGACGGTGATGTAATGGACGAGCGAGACCGAGCCATTGTGCGAGACCGCTACGAGCGTACCATACAAAGCGGTATGTATCAGTTCCGTGAAGCCGTGCAGGACAGTATGTTGTCATTGCGCAGACTGATGGAGCACATTGCAGAAGCCACTGGTGAGAAGGTTAAGGATTTCGAGAACGCTTACATGGCAGAGAACGCCCTAAGTTCAAAGAACCATGCCGAGCAGGACATCTATGGCAAGTTGCTGTTTAACCCTATGCTTGACGAGTTACACAACCTTGCAAAGGAGAACAGCAGCCGTGATGAGGTTACTCGGTACATGATGGCAAAGCACGGATTGGAACGTAACGAGGTCATGGCACGACGAGCCGCAGAGCAAACGGCAATGGACGAGTTAGGAAAAGACTTGCGAGCAGCCGAGCGAGCCGTACAGAACGACCCACTTGACCAAGACGCACTCGATGCCCTTGATGATGTGAAGCAGCGTATGCAAGACCGAGTAGACGAGCTGTATAATGAGAACCGTGAACGTGACTATGGCGGTATCACTGGACTCATGGGCGAAGACGACCTTGCAACAGCCGAGTCGTTAGCTAAGCAGTTTGTCCTCACCTTTGAAGGCGACCACGATGTAGACCAACTCTGGGGAAGAGTAAACGCTTGCACCAAAGCTACATTGGAGAAGACCTACAAGGCAGGCTTGCTGAGTAAGGCAGGCTTCGATGAAATCAACAGCATGTACGAATACTACATACCGTTGCGAGGCTTCGACGCTACCACCAGTGACGAGGTGTATAGCTATCTGACACATGAGAAGAGTGGTTTCAGCAGTCCATTGAAAAAGGCAGAAGGACGTAAGAGCATAGCCGACGACCCAATAGCGACCATTGCAAACATGGCAGATTGTGCCATTGTGCAGGGCAATCGCAATATGATGAAGCAGAAGTTCTTGAAGTTCGCCATGAACCATCCGAGCGATGCCGTCAGCGTAAACAAGATGTGGCTCCGCTACGATGATGTGCAAGACCAATGGGAAGCCGTAACCGCCAACATCGACGAGAACGATAGTGCAGACGATGTACTTGCAAAGACCGAAGCCTTCGAGGAGCAGATGCGCCAGCTTGCAGAGTCAGACCCCGACCATTACAAGCGAGGCAAGGATGCAGCCAACATACCTTACATTGCACTTGGCAAGAACCTCAACGAACACCAAGTTCATGTGAAAATGGGAGGAGAGGATTATATCTTAACCATCAATGGTAGTCCGAGAGTGGCGCAAGCCCTCAACGGACTTACCAATCCCGACAACGAGAACACAGGTGCCGTTGGTGCAATCTTGAAGATGGGCGAATATGTGAACCGTCAGATGTCAGCCTTCTATACGACTCGCAACCCCGAGTTCGTGTTGAGTAACTTCCTTCGTGATGCGATGTATGCCAACAGCACCATGTGGGTAAGAGAGACACCGAATTACGCCATCAAGTTCAACAAGAACTTCTTGAAGTGCAATCCTGCTATGCTCTATAAGCTATTGCAGAAGCACAACAGCGGAACACTTGACATGAACAACGAAATGGAGCGAGCTTTCCACCAGTTCATGATGAATGGCGGTGAGACAGGCTACACTGTAGTTAAGGACATCGAGAAGCAGAAGAAGCTCATCAAGAAGTATGTGCGCATGAAGGATGCAAGCATCCCTGCCGAAGCAGCATGGAAATTTCTTGGTGACAAGCTGGACGACATCAACCGCAGCGTAGAGAACTGTGCTCGTTTTGCCGCCTATCTTACCAGTCGCCAAATGGGACGCAGTGTAGAGCGTAGCGTGTGGGATGCAAAAGAAGTGAGTGTGAACTTCAATAAGAAGGGCGCAGGCAGTACGTTCTTGGGCAAGACTGGTCAGACAAAGTTCGGTAATTTTGGAGCCTTCACAAGCGGAATAGGACGCAGCTTCTATGTATTCTGGAACGCAGCCGTACAGGGTACGACCAACTTTGCAAGTCTTCACAAGCACCATACCGCTAAAGCCCTTGCAATGGATGCAGGTTTGTTCCTTCTTGGTGCCATGCTTGCAGGCATTGGTGGTGGTGACGATGATGATTACTGGAACCTACCTTCGTATGTTCGTCGTAGCAACATCTGCTTCAAGATACCAGGTACAAAGAGCTTCTGCAGTATTCCTCTTGGCATCGAGCAACGAGCCATCTACGGACTTGGAGAGCTATTCAGCAGCTTAGCCAGTGGCAAGGAACGTATGAGTGGCAAGGAGATAGCCAAAGAAATAGCAGGCTCAATGTCTTCAATGCTACCTCTCGACCTTATGGAGAGCGATGGTGATATGAGTTGGTCAACCGTTTCACCTTCATACGTCAAGCCATTTGTTGAAAACGCCAACAACAAAGACTGGAAGGGAATGCCAATCTACCGCAAGACTCCTTACAACGAGGAAGATCCCGAATGGACAAAGGCAAGTAAGCGTACCAATCAGTTGGTAGTTGATTTCTCAAAGTGGTGCAATGAGGTTACTGGAGGCGACGATGTGAAGCGAGGTTGGGCAAACTGGAACCCTTCTAAGTTGGAACATTTATTTGAAGGAGTCTTCGGTGGAATATCCACCACCGCCAACAAGATGGTTAAGGCAGGCGAGATGGTTGCAGGAAAGCAAGATTTCGACTGGAGCAACATCCTCTTGGCAAGCCGTGTTATCAAGAGTGGCGACGAGAATGCCGCAGCCAAGCGATATAATGCCGAGTACTGGAAGTATTGCGGAGAGTATCGTGAGACCAAGCGACTTGTAGACCACTACGAGAACCAAGACTCAGAAGGTATCATTGGTGCAGCCGAGAAACTTGACTTCATGTATAACTCACCCGAATACGGACGTTACGAGATTGTGGACGAGTATTACTACGATGTGAAGGAACTCAGCGACGAACTTAAAGAGACCACAGACGACCTAGAGCGTAAGGAACTCGAAGCGGATATAAACACTCTGAAGCAAGAAATGGTAATGCGCATCCGAGCCTTTGACGATGCGAGAAAGAAGTAAGCGTAAATAAATAAAAAGCGTGTGTGACATTGGTGTTGTATATTTGCACACCAATGTTCACACACTCATAAAACAAATAGTTATGACGGAAAGACTTTTACCTATGAGCCGTATCCGAGCGAAAATCCCGACCCTTGATACGGTGGCATACTCAAAGGCTCACAATAGCGGTAGAGCCTTTGAGATACTTGCGGAGGCGCAGATGTACTGGAATAACATGTACCTCTTCCGCAGGGACAGAGAGCGCAACAAGCGTTACTGTTATGGCGACCAATGGAAAGACCGCATCAAGGTTGACGGAGAATGGATGACCGAGGAGGAGTATATCAAGCAGCAGGGCAACGTTCCTTTGAAGAACAACCTCATCCGCAGACTTGTCAATACCGTTCTTGGTGTGTATCGTCAACAAGCGAAGGAGCCAATCTGTACAGCTCGTGACCGTGACGAGCAGAAACTTGGCGAGACAATGAGTACAATACTCCAGTGCAACATGCAGTTGAACCGCATGTCGGACGTGTATGCTCGTACAATGGAGGAGTATCTTATAAGCGGTCTTGCCGTTCATCGTAAATGGTTTGGTTGGCGCAATGACAAGTTGGACTGTTGGACAGACTATGTTCAGCCCAATAACTTCTTCATAGACTCAAACATGCGTGATTTCCGAGGTTGGGACTGCAACTTCATCGGTGAGGTGCATGATATGAGTTACGAGACGCTTCTACAGAAATATGCAGAAAGCCCAGCCGACGTTGAGCGACTTAAAAACATATACTCATGGTGCCATGACCGCCATTTGTTTCAGTCGTATATGCAGAACTTCGGTTACAGCTCAATAAAGAACCTCGACTTCTTTGTTTGCAGCGACAACACACGATGCCGTGTAATCGAGGTATGGCGTAAAGAGAGCAAGCCACGTTACAGTTGTCACGATCCAAACAATGGTGACGTATATAAGATTGACGTTGAGGACTATCACGATATGGTGGAAGTTGTCAATAACGACCGTATGAGACGTGGACTTGAACAAGGCATGAACATTGACGACATTCCGCTTATCAAAGCCAAGTGGTTTATGGACGATTACTGGTACTATTACCACTTGACCCCGACAGGCGAGATACTTAGGGAGGGCGAAACCCCATACGAACACAAGAGCCACCCTTACATCTTCAAGGCATACCCATACATCGACGGAGAGATACACAGTTTTGTGAGCGATGTTATAGACCAACAGCGTTACACCAACCGTCTCATCACTCTATACGACTGGATTATGCGTGCGAGTGCTAAGGGTGTGTTGCTGTTCCCCGAAGATTGTCTTCCTAAAGGCATGGACATTAATGATATTGCTGACGAGTGGAGCCGCTTCAATGGTGTTATTGCTCTTAAAAAGGGTTCAAAAGCTATTCCGCAGCAGATTGCCAACAATTCTACGAACATCGGCATCACCGAATTGCTGAACCTACAACTAAAGTTCTTCGAGGAGATAAGCGGAGTGAACGGAGCTTTGCAGGGCAAACCAGGCATGAGTGGTATGAGTGCTTCGCTGTACTCTCAGCAGACCCAGAACGCCACCACCTCGTTGCTTGACCTGTTAGAGTCGTTCAGTCAGTTTATTATTGACGCAGCCTATAAGGATGTGAAGAACATACAGCAGTATTACGACTCGAAGCGTGTGTTCAATATATCTGGCAGAAGTGGCACACAGATAGAGTACGACCCGAAGAAGATTAGAGACATCGAGTTTGACTTGTCAATCGTCGAGAGCACCAGCACACCTGCATACCGCATGATGGCAAACGACTTCCTTATGGAGATTTGGCGCAGCAACCAAATCAGCTTGCAGCAGTTGCTTGAACATGGCGACTTCCCATTTGCCGACGAGTTGTTGCAGAGCCTCAACAGTCAGCAGGAGCAGTTGGAGAATGGTCAGACCCCAGAGGCATTGTCACCAGAGATTATGAAACAAGCACAGCAGGGTGCAAACATGGATGCCGTAAACAAGGCATGGGGCATGTTGCGTCATGCTGCATAATAAATGAACTATCAATCTTCCATATCTATGATAGCAAAGGACACAAAGACAAGAGGAGAGGCTGCATCCGTTCGCAATGCAGCCGCCCTTGTCGTGTCTGAAAACGTAGCCAAGCTAATAGCGTTGAACCGTATGCGCAATGCCGAGATACGTTCCAAGTTCAACCCTATCACTGGTGAGGGCAGCATAGGCGAAAGGAAGAAAATAGAGATAGAAGATTTCCCCTTTCCTGTTCAGTACGTTCCTTTGTCGATGCTAAAGGTGCCACTTGTGCAGCAGCTCTTAGAGGCAGGCAGCATCCGTAAATTCTTGGAGGACTACATGAATGTGGAGTATTCCGAGGAAGACAAGGAAAAGGTAATAGAGCAATTTGTTCGCCTTCGAGCGAAGCACGACTTCGCATTTTGGGCTGCAATGTACGTTTTCATCAAACAAAAAGGAGGTGGTGAGGACGTACATTTTCGTTTGAACCGACCGCAGCGCAAGTTGATAATGCGTTTTGAGCGTCGCAGATTGCAGGGCAAACCAATCCGTCTAATCCTTTTGAAGGCTCGTCAGTGGGGAGGCAGTACAGCTACGCAGATATACATGGCGTGGTTGCAGCTCGTACATAAGGTAGGTTTGAACAGCCTTATTGTCGGTCAAGTTAAAGATGCCTCTACCGAGGTGAAGGACATGTTCGACAAGCTCATCAAGGAGTATCCTGTAAGTATGCTCTATGAGATGGGCGAAGCCTACAACGAGACAGAACCCAAGATAGTAGGTGTAGGACAGAGTGGTAACATACACCGTATTCCTCAAAGGAACTGCAAAATAAAGGTAGGCACAGCCGAGAAGCCGAACTCTGCCCGAGGTGGCGACTACAACCTTGTACATTGTACCGAGGTGGGTCTATGGGTAACGACAGACGGTAAGACCCCCGAGCAGATTGTGCGTTCGGCTTGCTCTGGTATTCTGTTGAAGCCATACACAATGATTGTGTACGAATCGACAGCAAACGGTACTGGCAACTTCTTCCAACGAGAGTATGATGCAGCCAAGAACAACAAATCACAGTTTGAGGCTCTGTTTATCTCCTGGTTTGAGATTGAGCAGTATTCGGCTCCCATTGACGACATCAAAGCTTTTGCCACCAAGCTATGGGAGAACCGCAACAATGCCAACGCTGCCAGTGACCGTGAGGAAAACGGCAAATACCTATGGTGGTTGTGGGAGCAGGGTGCGACCCTCGAAGCTATCAACTGGTACATATTGGAGCGCAGCAAGTACACAGATCATGGCGACATGGCGAGTGAGTACCCCAGTGATGATGTTGAAGCCTTTGTTCATAGTGGAGCAAGAGTGTTCGACAAATACAATGTTGAGAAGTTCAAGAAGTGCTGCAAGGCACCAAAGTATGTTGGCGACGTGTATGCCGATGGCGACGAAGGCGAGGACGCACTTAGCAACCTCCGCTTCAAAGAAGACAAGCAAGGCTTGTTGTGGGTATGGTCAAAGCCCGATGTTGATGATAAAGAAGAAGTCACCGACCGCTATCTTGTTGTTGTGGATATTGGCGGTAGAGGTAAGAAAGCCGACTGGAGTGTAATCGTAGTGTTTGACCGTCTTAACCAAATGGAAGGCGGCAAGCCAGTAGTAGTAGCACAATGGTACGGACACATAGACATGGATATGTTGGCGTGGAAGGCAGCACAGATAGCAGCCTTCTATGACAACGCCCTGCTTGTGATAGAAAGTAATACGCTCGAGACCCACGACAAGGAGCGACAGGTGGACGGTGATATGTCTGGCTATATCCTCAACCAAATAAAGGACGTATATAGTAACCTCTATGCCCGTAAGCAGAGCGACGAAGAGATACAAGAAGGCGAGCCAAAGAAATATGGCTTCCATACCAACGTTGCTACAAAGCCGAAAATCATCAGTACGCTTGTTAAGGTTATCCGTGAGCAGTTGTATGTGGAACGAGACTCACGCTGTCTTGACGAGTATCTATGCTACGAGAAGAAAAAGAACGGAGCCTTTGGTGCCATCACTGGCAAGCATGACGACTTGTTAATGACACGAGCCATTGGTTTGCATATCTGCTTCTACGAAATGGAGGTTCCGACCATTGTTCCAAGAGTGAAGCGAATGGCAGTGAAGCGCAAGCGAGCCATAAGTGCAGCAACAATATAAACGGCAGAAGGGGAAATACCTCCTGCCGTTTTATATGCTGTTGAACATGTGTCGCAATCGTTTCTTGTTCTTCTCGTAGAACCGACGCTTAATCTTAGTGACAATAACCCGAGCCGAGTCTGGTGTAAGATAGAATTGTGGAGCAGGCTGACCAACCACTTGGAAAACTATTTCCGAAAGCGGTTTGTTAGGCTGCTCTTTCTTTATGCTGCAAACCCTTCTGTAAATTTCAAGGTACATTTCCCTTGTTGTAGGTCTCATCTTATGCAACGAGTCGCCACGCATCATCTTTCCAATGACGATGCACGCCCTTTCCTCGCTAACCCAAAATCTTGATGCAGGCATGAGTACCACCTTAGTGAAAATTTCAGAAAGCACGATAGTGTCGCATATCGCAATTTGTTCACGATATGCACGCATGAGGTCTTTATCACGTTCCTCTTCATACTCAAATTTGCTTCCTTTATGTTTCATTATTAAGTTTCCACCGATGCGGTAAAGTAAGTTGTTTCAGATTGTTATTGCAGCCACTTGACAGTTCAAGTGATAGACAAAGTTAATGTTTTGTGCTGAAATAAATAAAAGTAATGAACGCCTAAACCATGTTATTTTTGCATCAATAATCATCGAAAAATCAAAGCAAATATGGAAAAGGTTGAAAATAGCCAAGTTAAAAGCAAGCGTGACCAATTCAAGGAGCGCATGAAAGGCAAGTACCCCGACCGTGACTTCGACGACGACGAAGTATTCTTCGGTCAAATCAACGATGATTACGATGATTACGACAAGCAGTTGTCGGGGTACAAGGAGCGTGAGGGCAAGTTCAGTGATATGTTCAGCAGCGACCCTCGTAGTGCTAAATTCCTCATGAACTGGAAGGACGGTAAAGACCCAGCCGTAGAACTCGTCCGCCAGTTCGGTACTGACATTGCCGATGCAATCAACGACCCCGACCGCCAAGAGGAGATTGCCGACGCCAACAAAGAGTTTGTTGAACGTGTCGCCAAAGAGAAGGAACTTGACGGCATCTACCAAAAGAACCTCGAAGAGAGTTTGAAGGTAATTTCCGACTATCAGCAGCAGAACGGACTCAGCGACGAGCAGGTAGACGGAGCAATGGAGTTTCTCATTGGCATTACTCGTGATGCTGTCATGGGCAAGTTCACAGCCGAGACCATTGGTATGGCAATGAAGGCACTGAACTACGACACGGCTGTTGAAGAGGCTAATCACGAAGGCGAAGTGAGAGGCAAGAACACCAAGATTGAGGAGAAGTTGCGCAAGCGACAAAAGGGTGACGGCATTCCTAACCTCAACAGTGGCAAGGGAAGTGGCGTAACTACCAAGCGTTCAAACCGTGGCATCTTCGGTCTTGCAGAGGAAGCCAAGTAGTAAAGCGAGTAAGTAATTATAATTCAAATCCATTAAAATTGTTAAAACTATGGCAGAAGAAGTAAGCGTAGCAACAGGCACCGTAGCCGTAGGTACTGGCACGGCAGGTTTGCAGACCCAGGCAGGTGGCGCACCTGCAACCGTATCGAGTGCAGCCGAAGCAACAGGCGGTATTGATGGCGGTAACTTTGTAGAGGTAGACATCGACGATGAACTTTTTAAGTTCAATTCGGACGACACCCCTCTTATGAACCTCATGCTCAAAGCAAAGAAAGTCAAGATTGACTCTCCCGAGGTAGACCACTTTATGATTGACGAGCCACGCAGCTCTGTAACCACAACCGAAAAACTTGCCGCCACTACTGGCAATACAGGCATCCTTCCGTTTAGCGCAGAAGACCAGAACATTCCACGCCCATACGGCACCTTGCTTGTGGAAGGCGTAGACGGTTATGCAGAAGACGGTAAGACAAAGACCGTAGGCAAGCCTCTGCAGTTGTTCGTTGTGGGTCACGATGCAGCCAGTGGCAACCCCATTGTGCGTGCCGTGAACGGTACGAAGGCACAGCCCACTGACGAGTATTGTAAGATACCCGAAATCCCAGCAGGCACCGTATGTACCATCCTTTCTAACGCTCTCTATGAGACACAGAAAGAAGTAGACCCCGACCTCATTGTTCCTCAGCCCAGTCGAGTATATCTCCAGAAGCGAGGCATGAACCAGATTGTATCTGACTACTTCGACTCTCAGAAGAAGCGCATCCCATTCACAAAGGCATTGATTGCCGAGCAAGCTATTGCGAACTTCAAGGTTCGTGGCAATCGTACCCTTTGGGCAGGTCGCAAGGGCAAGTTCAAGGTGAACGTTCCGAAGTTGGGTATGCAGTATATCTACTTCACCGAGGGCGTGCGTTGGCAGTTCAAGCGTGAGTTGCAGCACAAGGGCAAGTGGACATACGAGAAGTTCATCGCTCTTGCCAAGATGTTCTTCACTGGCGAGGACGTTCCTAAGACCGCCCTTCTCCTTTCAGGCAAGAACCTGCTTGAGGAAATCCAGTGCATCGACTTCTCTAAGCATCCCGAGGTAAACATCACGGTAAAGACCAACAAACTTGGTTGGGAGATTACCAATATCCACACCGTGTTTGGTGACATCGAGATTAAGCGTGAGCCGACCCTTGACCGTCTTGGCTGGAGTAACAGCGGTGCATTGATTGGCGAGGATCGTCTTGTACACTATCAGCGTACAACCGAGCACAGCTTCACCGACCGTGTAGACGGTGAGGAGGCAACACGTACTGGTGTACTCGTTTGGGATGCTCTTGCACTGAAGGGTAGCTGCCACATCTGGATTGACGGTGAAGGCGACGCAGCAACCGAGGGCGCAACAGCCTTCGTTATGTGGGATGCCGAGACCGCACCAGCCGAGGGCGACCTTGTTGCAGGCACCGTATATTATCTGATTTGCGACTGCCCAGGCATCAACGCTAAGGCGCAGAACGGTCAGATGTGGAAGTATGACGGTACAACATGGAGCGAGTTCCACGGAGAGGTTATGGCTACTGAAGAGTAGTCGAGCTTATTGCAGTGAAAAGTTAAACAACACTGGGACGGATGGGTCACACCGTCCGCCCCTTTTTTGTTGGTATCGCACATTCAAAAAATAGAATAAAGTATGAACGCAAAAAGAAAAACGTATGGAGTTAGTGGCTACATGGAATGGGTTGCACTCATTGAATGCGGTAAGGCTACGGTGAAAGTACATTTCAGCGGAGGCAGTCTTACAGGCTATGGTGTAACACCTGCCGAGTTCACAACTCAAAACCCTATGACGCAGGCAATCATAGAGAACAGCAAGGAGTTCAAGAGTGGCAAGATATTCCTCCTTCGAGAGATAGAGGGAACAGGCAAGTTCAAAGAGTTTGTCCGTGGTCAGCACGCCAATGAAGGAAACCATTTAGGTGGACAGGCAGCAACAGCGAGTGCCATTGCAGGAACAGCTCTTGATGCTGACGGCACATCAAAGACACCAGCAGCAGCGTCAGCCGACGATGAGCCTATGAGCGACCCCATCAACGATGAAGAGACGGAGCCAGCCGACAATGAGGAGTCTACTGATGACACGGAAGCAGAAACAGTAGAAGACAGCGAGGCAACCGTAACAGCCGACGGCAAGGCAATCATCGACGTTACAGACCTTGACGATGCTCGTGACTATCTCTGTGAGAATTTTGGCATTGCCCGAAGCAGCCTTCGTAGTAATGTAAGTGTGCCTCGTGCCGCAGAAGAGCACAACATCGTGTTCCGTGGCATCGAGTAGTAGTTAATAGTAACGAGGGGCGGTGCTATTACTGTCAGCACGGCACATGAAACCTGCCGCATTGCAACAGTAGCCGTCCCTTTTTATTCATCCCTAAGAAAACGAACATGAGATACGAGGTTAGTGAGTTGAAGCGTGAAATCCGCATTGCGCTCGACCAGAACATGACCAGTAGCCAGTTGTTGGCAACTGGCGACATCGACACACTTTCTTTGGAGGAAATCATCGAGAGCAAGATAGTCGATGCAGCACGCATCGTAGAGAACCAAGCTCCTTCGTACCTATTGGACGGAGGCAAGGCGTTTGGTGAGAGTATCGGTTGGAAGAGCCGTGTGGGTTATGGCATGGGCTTCATAGCATTGCCCGACGACTTCATGCGCCTCGTTACCTTTCAGATGAGCGACTGGAGCCGAGCCGTGACAGTAGCCATTAGTGAGGACGACCCCTTGTATGCGCAGCAGCAAAGCCGTTATCCAGGCATCCGTGGTTGTCCCCAGAAACCCATCGTCGCCATAACGACCCAACCAATAGGTCAAGTGTTGGAGTTCTATTCCTGCACTGGCGGTTCAAAAGTGTTTTTGAAACGTGCCCGATACATACCCCTTCCACGCATAGAGAAAGGCGGTATAGATTTGTGCGAGAAACTCTACCGAGCCATTGTGTATTACACGGCATACCTTGTAGCATTAAGCACAGGGCAAACCGATTTAGCAGCAAGCATGTCTAACATAGCAAATGAACTGATGAAATGAACGACATCAATAACTTAGGCTCATTCAGCTCCATTGACGCTGTGTGGGCGAAATATCCCGAAGGCGGTAAGGAAGGCGATTTCCTTACCATAGGCGGTGTTAAGCATCGCTGGAACAAGTACGACCAGATATGGGAGAACGCAAACACCGTTACCAGTTCTACGGCTCGCAAGCTGGAGACCGTTGAGGGCGACCTTTCTGTAAACAACGACTTGATAGTAGGCGGAGTGTTGCGTGCAAAAGCCGTCAAGCAACCCAACTGTGGTTTGTTTGAGAGTCTTTCAGCCCTGCAAGCTAAGTACCCCAATCCCGAAGTTGGCATGTGGGCAACCGTTGGTAACACCATCCCTGCGACCGTATATCTGTGTGCCGAAGAAGGCGTATGGAAAAACACTGGGCAGACAGGCGGTATAGATAGTCTCGACTGGAGCAGGATCAGCACAATCGAGAGCAATGTCACAACCTTGCAGCAGGAGAATACAAACAGAAAAACCGAGATAGGTAAAATAGACAGCAGTCTGAGAACTCTTATTGCAACAACCGTTGGTAAGAAGTTGAAGTTTGCCCCATTTGCTGGCTTTGTCTCAAATGTAGAAATCATAAAGGCAGGAACATCCCAATGGAACAATATCGTGTGGGACACTGTGCATAAGAAGTTTCTTGCTTGTGTCGTAGCCCCAAGTGACGGTGATTTGCATCTTCCCCAATTTTATGATAGTTGGACTAATCAGAATGACTACACGGATGATTTTGTAACCCCGACCCAGTACAGCATCTTTCACAATACTCTGACAGGCGACATCTACCGATATGACGGCACCAACCTTGTAAGTCTTGGCATCACAGCCGAACACTTCAACGAGCTTTCAGAGAAGATAAAAGAGTTGCAGGCAAAAGACGTTGCGGAGATAGGCAGCGACGGCAAGTTGGACTCGGCAATAATCCCCGATGAATTTGACGAGATAATTCCAGTAAACTATTGGATGAACAACAGAACCGCCTCAAGTGAAGGTGGTCAGCTTGTTCTAACTCCAATTGCAACAGAAGGAGCTTATTGGTATGCACCGAACACAAAGGAACTCTTCAGAGGAGAAAGCTATGGAGTCGCAGGTCAGTATAAAGTATCTTGGATGAAAACCCAAGCAGACAGGAGCAAATTATACCTTGACCTTACAAACTGCCTCCCTTACATTTGGAAGGGTGGCGACATGGTAGCCATTGCCCCGAAGAACACTCCTGCAAGCATCTTCAACGCCACAACCGAGGTGCCAATAAGTGGCTACTATGTGCTATGCGACAGCGACAACGAGAGCATGAGTGCCATCCATGCAGCATGGAAAGACGAGAAAGCCGTTAGCGGTCTTATCGTTTCCTTCGAGTTGAGCGCAGGCATTTGGAAAACCTACCAATATGTTGGAAAAACAGTAACCGAAAACAACTGGTTTGACACCGACAACTGGAAAGACTTCGGCTCGCTCGCAGCAGGAAGCGAGACCCACCTTGTCATTGACGAGCTTTGCGGCACGCCTACTGGCGGAGCCTATACATTAGGCAGCGCAGTAGATGCGCTTATCGCCTATCAACAGAAGACAGGCGTGAACTATGCCAAGCGAGGACTTGTGATAAGCTACAAGACTGGTGAGAACGAAATGGAGACCAAGCAGTTCCAGGGCGAGATAAGCGACTTCAAGGAAGTAGGTCTATGGAAAGACTTTGGCGGTGGCGGCAAGCTGACAGCCAAAGACACCTTAGAGAAAGGCGGTGAGGATGCCCTGTCCACTGGTGGCGGCTATAACCTCATCCCCACGAACTTGAAGGTAGACACAGAAACCGAAGGCGTTATAAAGGTCGCTATGGTGAACTCGGCAGGTGACACCATTGGCGACGAGCAGCAGTTTGCCGTAGGCACTGGAAGTGGTGGCGGTAGTGGAACCATCATTGCCGTGCAGTGGAAAGAAAACCCATTGTACGAAAAGGCAGGCGGTACGTTCATAGCCGAAGCGTCCATTATGAGTGTGACTAAGGTGGGCAGCATGGAGAACTACAACAGCATCATGAAGGTTGCGTTCGTCAACCGTACCACCAAGAAGACCGTCGCCACCTTTGAACCCAAGAAGGCATCGAGCGCAAGCAACGAAGACTTCTCCTTCAGCTTCGACCTTAGCAGTCTTGGCACAAGTGCAGGCGAGATACCTTTGCAAGCCGTGATAACCGATGATAGCGGTAACACAGCCACAAAGAATTTGAGTTTGATAGCAGTCGATGTGACGTGCGTCAGCGTTCAGACCCTTAACTACACTAAGGACACCTCTCTTGAAGTGAACGGCAATGCCAAGAATATCCCTATGTTCAAGTTTCCGAACAACTCAAGCGACAAGGGTATTCTCACTAAAGTGGAGATGTATCGTGATGGTGAATGGAAGCTGCTGCAGAGTATCACCGTCAGCGACACCTATTCGCATGGTGTGCTTATAAACCCTGCTGGGCTATCACACGGAGCCTATGCAATACGCATACAAGGCGAAGACGTGTCGAGTGGCGTAAAGGGCAACGTGCTTCACACCTCAGTAATGGTTATACAGCAAGACGACACGTTGAGCGACTACAACACCCCTATCGTGCTTGCACGCTGGAGTGACGGCAGCAACGGCAAGAAGAAACTTCTTGAAAGCATCGACATTGATGTAGCCTGCTATCAGCGCAACTTGTCAGTTCCAACGGTTGAGATAGAACTGGAGAACGCTACGCAACACACTAAGGAGACCATTGGCTCCAAAGCCATGAACCGCAACCAGACATACACCATCAGCAAGCGACTGACGACCTACAATCAAGGCGACGAGCTGAAAGTGCGTGCCAAGTGTGGCAGTTCTGTTCAGCCAGAAGATTGCGTGAACACAGTAGAAGGAAGCCTCGTCGATATATCAGAGACGGCAGGTGCATTGTTCGGCATCGACATGACGAGCCGAAGCAATACCGACACCGACAAGCGTATTGTCGCCACCACGTCAGACGGCAAAGAAGTAGAAATCTTTGTCAAGGGCAGTAACTATTCGAGCAACGGCTTTGTGAAGGACAGCTACGGCACCAGTGACTACGGCACCGATGCAGACAAAGGACGCATGGCATTGCGTATTGCCGAGGACGTGACCGCAACAAGTAACATCAAGCCTTACTCCAACAGCGCAATAGAGACCAATGGTAGTGCTCTGACCTTCACCACCCAAGTGAAGAACGTAGCCGACCGTAATACAGTGCTCATGAAATGTGCAGGCGAGAAGATGGGCTTTGTGCTAACTGGTGAGAAACTGGTGGTATATACCAATGGTGACACCACGGACGGCAAGACATCATGCACCGTACCATACTCTGTAAATGCCGTACATCGTTTCGACATCGTTGTGGAGCCGACAAGCATAGCCCCCTTCGGTGGTATCGGAATGATAAAGGTGTTCAAGGATGGAGACGAGGCAGGAGCCGTGCCTTACGTTGCAGGACAGTTTGCAGTATCGGAAGCAGCTCTTGAATGGGACGGCACCGATGCCGACATCTATCTGTACAGCTTGAAGATGTGGAACACCTACTACACGTTCAAGCAGGCGTTTGACAACTACCTCGTAGGCTTGACCGACACCGAGGCGATGATCAGCGAGTATGAGAAGAACGACGTGCTCGTGAGCCAGAAAGCCGAAGGCGTAACAAAAGACATGCCGAGTATGCAGAAGTGCTTAGATGCAGGACTCTGCGTCGTAGTGCTTACTAAAAATGCCGACACAGCCGACGTTGCAGAGAACTATCCCGACCACTTGGAGAGTCTTGACGGAGACAAGAAGACCACGTTCCTTTTGGACTGGTATGTCTATTTCCCAGACCGACCGTGGCAGAACGTGATTATCACAGCCGACCCGACCTCAAATCAAGGTACCACCTCTTCTTTTCGTCCTATCAAAAACAAGAAGGGAAAGCACAAGAAGAACAAGGGCGGTATGCGCATGATGTACACAAGAGAAGAGATAGCCGCAATGTTCCCTGGCAATGAAGAAGTACTTGCTAAGTATGACTTGGCAGCTTCGATGGCAAAGAAGAACAAGCTCCAAGTAAGAGAAGGCGGTCAGTACACCGACATTAGCACTATCAAGGTGGACTATTCAGACTCCTGCGGTGCTCATAATGGAGCCATGATGGAGTTGATGAACGACACCCAGATAGCAATGGGCGAAAAGTACATGACCCCTGCACAGATATACTCTGAGGGCGATTTCAAGATAATGACGAGCATCGACAGTATTCCATGTGCTCTATTCCGTACCGACCACCAAATGAGCCATACCGACGCTTGCGACCCAGCCAAAGCATACTTCCATGCCAAAGGCAACTTCAATGCAGACAAGGGCGACGCAACCTTCTACGGTTTCCAAAAGGTGAAAGGTTACAATGCCTCCTGCCTAAACTATGGCGACTTCAAGGAGATTGTAACCACGAAAGAGCAGAGTCTTTCCGACTTGAAGCAGCAGGTATTGAGCGACACATCAAAGCTCGTTGCAGGCACAATCTATGTGCTTAGTGAATGGTGTGGAGAGAAATACCATGTCATTGAGAATGACGGCAGCGGCAAGATGGAAGAAGTGGGAGCCGTTGATAAGCCGACGGAGACCGTGCAGAGCAAAGCCGAGCTGCTTGCAACCAACGTGTCGGAGCTTGACTGGGGTACAGTCTATAAGACCAGTGACGGCTACTACATGCAGTACAAGGGCGGTAAGTGGATAGAGACAACTGGCACCATGACCTTCAACAAGCAGACCAACAAGTGGAGTGTTACGGGTAGAGTGGTGAACCCAGTGGAGTGCTACGAGCTTCTGAAGTACGACTATCTGAACTGGATGCAGGGCGTGAACAGTGTCGAAGACATGATGCGTGTGGACGAGAGCAGCGGCAAACCAATATGGATGAGCTACTACGAAAGCCGTTATCCCGACGACGACGACTTGAACGAAAAGTACGAGGCAGGCGAAAAGGTGCCTTACCGTCTGTATAAATGGTTGTCGTTCTGCCAGCAGTGTAACCACCACCTCACCGAGAGCGACGGAGACATCACCATCAACGGTGATACCGTTAGCGGCAGCACAGCAAACCGCCTTGCCAAGTGGGAGAAGGAGCTGCATAAGGAAGCCAACGTACTCAGCGCACTATGCTACACCGTAGCCAGTGACTACAAAGCATCCGTAGACCAACGAAGCAAGAACATGATGATAGCTTTCTACTTGGACACCGACGGACGAGTGAGAATGTATCTGAACCACTGGTATGACGGAGACTGCGTAGACGGCAGTGACAACGACTGCGGACTTACCATTCCCTGGGATATGGATGCACGCACGAGCCACCTCTATCAAGGCTGGGATAGCGTGTTGTTCCAACAGACCTACAAGGCAGGAGCCTTCTGGCTTGACGACGAAGGAAGCAGCACCGTTACACTAAGCCAAGTAGCAGGAGCCATGCGCTCTGTGACCTACAACAACATCAAGCCATTCAGCGCAAGCGGTTGCTACTACTACTGGGTAACAAAGCGACTGGAGAAGTGGGCAAAGGTTATCTCATCATTCGATGGTGAGCGTAAGTATGTTCAGAACTCCAAAGCATCCGACCAGTACTTCTACGCCCTGCATGGTCTTCGACTCGATGACCTCCCCGACTATCAGCGGAAGCGTTTCGAGTTCTGCGACGGTCAGTATCAAGTTGGCGACCTTTATACAAACCCATTCAAGGCTCGTATGATGGGCAAGATAGAGATAACCATCACGGCAGCGCAAGACGGCTTCTTCGGACTTGGTGAGGATAGAGCGGATATGTGTGCCGACTCATGCCACCTGCTTGCAGGCGAGAGCTATACTATGCGTGTTAGCGATGCACAAGAAAGCGGTAAGATGATATACATCTTCGGAGCCAGCAAACTTGCAAAGCTCGACATTTCAAAGTGTACACCGAAGTCGGACGGCTTCTCGCTGGAGTATTGCACGTTGCTTGAAGAGTTGATAGTAGGAGGCGAAGCATACAGCCCAGCCTACACCACAGGACTTCTGACAGGCTTGAACTTGCCAACGATGCCGTTCTTGAAACGTATCGACATACGGAACACGAAGATAGCCGTGTTGAGTGCAAAGAACTGCCCTCGTCTAAAGGAAGTGCTTGCCGAAGGCAGTAGCTTAAAGACCTTCACCCCTGCGGAGAGTGCTCCTATCAGCGTGCTTCACCTTCCTTCGACCATGACCTCATTGCAGTTTGTGAACCTACCGTTACTGACATATCCTAATGGCGGTCTGACGATAGGCGGCATGAGCGACGTGACAAGGTTTGAGATACGAGGTTGTGACAAAATCGACACCATGACTATGCTGAAAGATGCAATCAGTGGCGGTGCGAGGATAGCAGAGATTAGCTGCAAATTGGGCAATGTGCGTAGCGACACAACGCTGTTGCAGTCGCTCATTGACTCTGGTGCAAGGGGTATAGGCAGTGAGTTGAAAGACAAGTGTGACGGACTGACTGGACGCTACATCTTGACACAGATGATAGAACAAAGTCTGTACAAGACATACAAGAACTACTTCCCCGAGCTTGAACTGCACAATGCGCTGTACACCCAGTACACCATCAGCGACCTTGAGCAAGACCCTCAGAACATCACGAATGAGGACAACAAGACAGGCTACAAGTACAAGAACAAGTACGTCCCCAGTGGTTACATCAACATCATACGACGCTATTGTGTGCCAGTGCAGGCAACATCCAACAGAGACGGCAGTGCCGTAACGATGAAACTCTTGAAGAAGAGCGACAACACCAAGTATCACGATGGCACAGACTATGACTACACCGACAACTTGGGACAAGGCTTCGACTCGTTGGCAAGGTTCTGTCACTTCTGGTACAAGGGCATCAATGACATCAAGGTGCAAGAGAAGCATATCCTGCTGAACTATGGAGCCGAGGAGCCAGTGGCATCATGGACAGAGAAAATCAGTGGCAGACTTGCAGGACTCATCTACAGAGTAGGTGTCGGCATATCTCTCAACTCTGTAACAGTAGGTCAGCCCTTCACCGAAGACGTGATGTCGTCAGTAGCGAGCTGTTCAGTGTACCGCATAGATGTGCGAGGCATGAAGCAGGTAAGATACTACGGTTTGAATAACGCTATGTTTGGTGGTGTGTTCATAGGCGACGATGACGTAGTAATCGAGAAGGCGCAAGTATCTGTCACAGGTACAGCGATGTCACCTCTTGACTTCTTAGAAGATGATTATCTCTTCCGTGACGTTCCGAGTGGTGCCAAATGGTTCTACTTCACCTGTCTAAGTAGCATAGACCAAACAAAGGAAGTGTTTGCCGTGGATAGCGACGACATTGAAGCCATAGAGCCAGGCTGGGTAGAGCACAAGGCAGACTTGGTGGGTATTTATGGCATGAGTGTGGACGACCTTGTAAGAGCAAGAAGTCTCTCTGGTAAGAAGACAAGATGCGGCAATGGTACTCAGAACACCAGTATAGAGTGGAGTTACGACGATGAAGGCAACCCAACATCAACCCCAGTAGGCGCAATGAACTACACCTACCAAGACATGTTGAACCTATGCCGTATGCGAGGTAAGGGCTATCACTCGATAAGCTACGAGCAGTCGAAGATACTTGCCATACTCTCGCTGTGTTGGAGTGGTAACCGTGACGACCAAAGCGTTTATGGTTTCGGCTGTGGTTCACAATACACAACTGGAAGCAAAGACAAGACAGGCATGGACACTATAAACGGTGTACATAGCGGTGCAAACAAGGTGTGGAATGTGGAAGGTGCAATTGCCTGCAACTGGGAGGTAATGGACTTCATCGGTGTAAACATCAGTACATTCAAGGAATGGAAGGCAGGGAAACGCTCACAAGTAGGAACCGTGGACGGCAACGCCCACATCTACGACCCACACACTGATACTGAACGAGTGGTGCCATATCCTACTCAAAGTGGATATAACATTGCCCGAATAAGGCTTGGTCGCCACTGTGACATAATAGCAAGCTCGGTGAACAACGATAACAGCAAGTGGGTGACATGCTTCTGTGCAGGAACATGGTACTCAGGTGCAGCAGGTCGCTGTGTCGGTCGTGCGAGCCTCAATGCGAATGCGTATGGCGGTCTCGTCTACTCGTATGCGAATCTCGCTTCGTCGTATTCGGCTTCGAATTTCGGTGTGCGTCTTGCCTTCTCTGGAACATTGAGCAACGATGCTGAGATTGACAAACTGATTGAAAATAACTTGGAAGAATATGATGATACGAAAAAGCAATAGAATGGAGAGGTCGGCTGTCAAGCCGACCCGACCACCATAACAGAAAAGCCGCCCATGTGCAGCAGCATATAGTGAATATCAAATAATATAACAAACAATAAAAA
>ERZ1034962.266-NODE-266-length-28304-cov-6.091224_pt1 | contig 28304 bp, 24 predicted proteins | sample MGYA00520696_ERZ1034962 | MGnify/ENA primary metagenome ERZ1034962 (study PRJEB33766, sample SAMN09781770) | gut metagenome | biome: gut microbiome | host: Homo sapiens | place: Madagascar | study: EMG produced TPA metagenomics assembly of the PRJNA485056 data set...
TGCACAGGTTTATGGCAAGTACAATACTACTCCTTACGACAAACTGACTATGGATCTGATGTACGTAGCTCATCCGAGCATTGTCGAAGATTTGAAAATCATGTTTGCAACAGTGAAAATCCTGTTTATGCCTGAAAGCACCGAGGGAATTTCCGAGGGGCAGACTACCGCCATGAGCGGCAAAAAGTAATAGCAAAACAGCTTGGAATTGTAGCAATATAGACAAAAATTGAGCAAAAATCTGAGAAAAGTGGCATTAGGCATAAACACAGGTCTTTCGATGACAATATCATTCTGCGGGTCTCGCAGGACGATGAGAACATCATCTGAGACTGAAATTGGTCTTGAAGATAAGGATGTGTGAGCCACAGGCGGCTGAAATGATGCTACGGTAAAAAGATGTTTATACCAGAGTCCACCGAAGCGGAAAAGATGAGGAAAACGCTGAAAAGTATTGATACTACGGCATATTTCAATGCTTTGTGGAGTCAGGCATAAACGAAGAGGGACGATGAGCCGAAAATGAGGCTCTCAGATGATTGTTACGGTAGGTTGAGTTTATGCCAGAGTACACCGAGATGATATAAACACAGAAAACGCTGAAAAGTGTTGATACTACAATGATTTTTTGAGAATGTGACATCAGGAATAAACAAAGGTCTTTCCATAACAAAGGGGTTGAAATCACCGATAGAGGCGATGTGTACACATAGTCATAGGCCAATAGCAGTTGTGGTGTACACACCGCAGTCTACATAACACGAGCGTGAAGCGCACAAGTTTATTTGAGGAAGACAGAAAAGAAGAGGTTGTAAGTACATATATGAGGATTTTGATTCACACAGATGAATACTATCCCACAGCTCAGGCGTGTTCGTATAGAATGCGCACCATGGCCGATGCCTTCATCGACCAAGGCGATGAGGTTGTGGTGATAGCAAGTTCCACGAATAAGGGAAATGGAAAAATTGAGCCACGAAGAGAGAAAATTCTCTATTCTCCGGCAATTCGCATGAAAAAGAAAACAACAGTAATGCGAATGCTTAACAACCTCAGTTTTGGCATCACATCAATTTTTACTGCTATGAAGGCGGGCAAGGTAGATGTGGTTATCACGACTTCGCCACCTCCACTGGTAAGCATTCCCGGATGGATTATTGCAAAGTGTAAGGGTGCAAAACTGGTATATGATGTGCGCGATATCTGGCCGGATGTGGCACTTGAAATGGGCAGCTTTACAGAGGGTAGCATCTATTGCAAAGTGTTCAGAACGATTACTCGCTTCATGTACAAGCATGCGGATTGGGTGACTACCGTTTCCCCTGGCAAGGTTGAAAAAATCAAAGGTCATGTGATTTCAGTTGGCGGTGCTAAGGGTGGAGAGGCTCATGTGGACAAGGTGAAACTTGTCGGCAATGGTTTTGACGAGAGTGTTGAGAACAGTACCATTGATAATGATTTGATTGCTCAATATGAACTCGATAAGAAGTTTACCTGCGTTTATGTTGGTAATATTGGCTTAGCGCAGGGCTTAGGAGCACTGCTGGATATGGCAGAGCAATCAAAGCATAAGGAAGTCCAGTTCTTGCTCTTTGGCAAAGGCGCAGAAAAGGACATGCTGGAGCAGCAGGCAAAGGAGCGCGGGCTTGATAATGTCCATTTCTGCGGAGTGCTTCCGCATGAGAAGGTGTTCACGCTTCTGTCCTATGCAAAAATGAGCTTTATTCCTTTGAAGAACTCTAACATGAAGGACAGCATTCCGACAAAAGTGTATGAGGCTCTCGGAATTGGCTGTCCGGTACTTCTTGTTGCAGAAGGAGATTCCTGTGATATCGTAAACGAGTCTGAAATGGGCAGATGCGTTTCTCCGGATCACACAGAGAAGCTTGCAGGAGTTTTCGATGAAATGGTCGAGAACTATTCAACATACAGTGAGCATCGTGCTGAAGCAAGGAAATTGATGCATGAAAAATATTCGCGGCAACAGATTGCGATTGCTTTTGAAAAACAGTTGCATGAATTGCTGAACTAATGACGGAGGAAAGAATAATGGTTAACGTAATTGGTCTGGGTTACATTGGTCTGCCTACTGCTTTGATGATGGCATCTCACGGTGTAGAGGTTATTGGTACTGACTATAATAAGGAACTGGTTGCTACCCTGAATGTAGGTAAAACCACTTTTAAGGAAAAGGGACTGGATGAGCTGTTCCAGAATGCTCTGGCATCCGGCATTAAGTTCACCACCGAGTATCAGGTCACCGATACTTACATCGTGTCTGTTCCTACTCCGTATGACAAGTTCAGCAAGAAGGTTGATGCCTGCTACGTTGTTGAGGCTGTTAAGGACGTTATGCGTGTCTGCCCGAAGGGCGCAACCGTGGTTGTCGAGTCCACTGTTTCTCCGGGAACCATTGATAAGTATGTCCGCCCGGTGATTGAAGAGAATGGCTTTACGATTGGTGAGGATATTAACCTTGTCCACGCTCCGGAGCGTATCATCCCCGGCAACATGGTTTACGAGCTGCTGCACAATAACCGCACGATTGGTGCTGATGATAAGGCAATCGGTGAAAAGGTAAAGACCCTGTACTCTTCATTCTGCCAGGGTGAGATTGTTGTTACGGATATCCGTACTGCAGAGATGACCAAAGTCGTTGAGAACACCTTCCGTGCAGTCAACATTGCCTTTGCAAACGAGCTGGCAAAAATCTGCCGTCACGACAATATGGATGTCTATGAGATCATCAAGATCTGCAATATGCATCCTCGCGTAAATATCCTGCAGCCGGGTCCCGGTGTTGGCGGTCACTGCATCAGTGTTGACCCTTGGTTCCTTGTTGGTGACTATCCGTCTCTGGCAAAGGTCATTGACGAATCCATGAAGACCAATGACGGTATGCCGGACTTTGTGCTGAACCGTATCTACGAGATCATGAAGGAAAAAGGCCTTACGGATGTGAGCCGTGTTGGTCTCTACGGCCTGACCTACAAGGAGAACGTGGATGATATGCGCGAATCTCCTACGCTGCAGCTGCTGGAAAGCCAGGAACGCCATCTGGCAACCGGTCTGAAGGTGTACGACCCCTTCATCACCAAGGATGTGGTCAAGAACCAGTATCACGATTTGGATACTTTCCTTGCAGATGTTGATATGGTTGTCATCATGGTTAAGCACACCGAAATCCGCGAGAACGTGGACAAGCTGGCTGGCAAGGTAGTCCTAGATTGCCATAATGTCATTGATCTGCCGGGTGCGTATCACATTTAATCCAGACAATGTATACCTTTTTAGAAAAGACGAGGATGTTGAAATGAACAGTAGCAGGGTAATTGATACTGGGATAAAAGGAAAAGTACTTTGCTCCTTTTGCGATGGGCGCATCCTAGTATATAGAAAAGGTAAATTTTATGTGTATTCGCCAGATTTCTTAAAGATAATAAGTGAATTTGAACTCCCATTAAATGATATAAAAAAAATATTCTCTAAATTCAGGTTGATAGAGAGAGTGTTACATGTAGAGCCAAGATGGGCAGTTCCAATAAATCAAGAAGAAACACTGATTTTCTATAGTGGCAAAATGTATCATATTAATACTATGACAGGAAAACAGTATAGCGAAGAACTTCCAGTGCGTGGGAAACCCTTATCAATTACTCATATCGAAGGCGTTAAAGGATTTCACGATTCGTATCTTCTAGGCGATTATGGGACAAATAATGAACGTGAACCAGTAAGTGTTTACCAAAGACCAGATGATTCTGGAAGTTGGAAGGTGGTATATACATTTCCGGCTGGTACAGTACGTCATGTGCATAATATTATTCAGGACGCGGATGAAGACCGTGTTTTAATATTAACTGGTGACGAGGACGCAGAGTCTGGAGTTTGGGCGGCTTATAATAATTTTGCTTCGGTTGTACCAATTTTAGTAGGAGAACAAAGATATCGAGCGTGTCAGGCATTCTCATCTAACGGTGAAGTTTATTTGTTATCCGATAAACCGTCGGAGGCTAATTATTTATGGAAAATCGATAGTGTGGGAAAGGAAATACCTCAAATTCAACTTCTGCGTGGAAGCTGCATTTATGGAACCGGCACTCTCGGAAAAGGGTATTTTTCCACAACGTGTGAACCAGATGCCCATGCTCGAAATAAAATCGATTATTGGCTATCTACTCATCCTGGGAAGGGCATAAAAGATAACAGCATAGATATTATGGAGTTTAACAACGGAAAGTGTGAACCATTAGCAACATTTCAAGGAGATGGGTTACCGCTAAGGCTTTTCCAATATGCAACAGCAACATTTTCATATAGTGGAGATGGAAAATTCTACTTCACTCCGGTGTGTGTGAAACTGTATGATATGCATATATTCCGGATTATAGAAAAGAAGGATAGGCACAATAGCAATGAAAGTTCTCCATATTAATTGTAACTACCTGGATTCAATGCTTCATCAAACGATGGTTAATGAGCTAAGGCGTGCTGGCGTTGACAACGATGTTTTTGTCCCAGTATATAATTTAGATAGTCATATTGTGAAGCAACCTGAAAATTATGTTAAAGTGTCTGCTTGCTTCAAAAAAAGAGATCGGTTTTTGTTTCACTATAAGCAGCACAAGATTTATACGACTGTAAAATCCCTGTTTGACATATCGCATTATGACTGTTTGCATGCGTATACCACCTTTACAGATGGGTATGTAACTAGAAGGCTTGCAATGGAATTTGGTGTTCCTTATGTGGTTGCAGTTAGAAATACAGATGTGAACACATTTTTTAAATATATGGTACATTTAAGGAATGCTGGGATAAATGTACTAAAGGATGCCAAGGCTGTATTTTTTTTGTCCGTTACCTATAGGGAACATGTTCTCAACACATATGTTCCGGAAAAATTAAGAGAAGAAATTCGCAAAAAAAGTTATATCGTTCCAAACGGAATTGATAATTTTTGGCATCAGAAAAAATGCTTGAATAGATCGTATGAGAGCATCGAGAGAAGATTCCAAAATAAGCACATTAAAGTTCTTTACGTTGGAGATATTGATAAGAATAAGAATATTACGGAAATATGTAGTGCTGTTTCGATACTAGAAAGAAAAGGTTGGAAGGTTGAATTCGATGTAGTGGGGCGGGTGGTCGATAACGATGTGTTTGCACAGATAAATAACTCTGTAACTTATCACAATCGAATGCCAAAGGAAAACCTGATAGAGTATTTTAGGAATGCGGATATTTTCATTATGACATCGCATACAGAGACATTTGGTCTTGTATATCCAGAGGCGATGAGCCAAGGACTTCCTGTTATATATACTAGGGGGCAGGGGTTTGATAAGCAATTTGAGGACGGAGAAGTTGGGTATGCGTGTTCTGATTTAGACCCGGAGGAGTTGGTAAAAAAAATACAATTGTGTGTTGAAAACTATGAAAGACTAAGTAAAGCAGGATTAGATGGAATTGAGAAATATAGATGGGATAGAATATGTGAATTTTACAAGCAAAAATACAATGAGATTCTGGGATCCTGAATTTACAAGTGTTGGAGGAAAAGAAAATGTCTCTTTATGAAAAGATTGTTTCTAAACAGGAAAAACTTGCTTTGGTTGGACTGGGTTATGTCGGTATGCCGATTGCTGTTGCCTTTGCGAAGAAGGTTGATGTCATCGGCTTTGACCTAAACAGTGAGAAGATTAGCCTGTATAAGCAGGGCGTTGATCCGACAAAAGAAGTTGGTGATGCCGCAATCAAGGCTACAACCGTGAACTTTACGGATGATGCAACGAAACTGAAGGAAGCCAAGTTTATTATTGTTGCTGTGCCGACTCCTGTTAATACTGATCATACTCCTGACTTGACTCCGGTTATCGGTGCCTCTGAAATTGTCGGTCGGAATCTGACGAAGGGCTCTATTGTCGTGTATGAATCGACTGTTTATCCGGGTTGCACGGAGGATGTTTGCATTCCGATTCTGGAAAAGGAATCTGGTCTAAAGTGTGGTGAAGACTTCAAGATTGGCTATTCTCCTGAGCGTATCAATCCGGGCGACAAAGTACATCGTCTCGAAAATATCCGCAAGATTGTTTCCGGTATGGACGCGGAAACCTGCGAGGAAATCAAAAATGTGTACGACTTGGTTATTGAAGTTGGTACATATCCTGTTTCCAACATCAAAACTGCAGAGGCAGTAAAGGTCGTAGAAAACAGCCAGCGCGATATTAATATTGCGTTTATGAATGAACTGGCAATGGTATTCGATCGGATGGGTATCGATACCAATGAAGTCGTTGATGGCATGAATACCAAATGGAATGCATTGGGCTTCCGTCCGGGTTTGGTCGGTGGCCATTGCATTGGTGTTGATCCGTACTACTTTACTTATGAGGCAGAAAAACTGGGCTATCACAGCCAGATTATTCTGAATGGTCGTATTGTCAACGACAGCATGGGTGCATATGTTGCTGATGCTGCAATTAAGAAAATGATTGAGGCGGGTCAGGCACCTAAGAAGTCTAAGGTTGTGATTCTAGGTCTTACCTTTAAGGAAAATTGCCCGGACACCCGTAATAGCAAGGTGAACGATATTATCAAGCGTCTCAAGACATATGGCATTGATCCTGTAGTAGTTGACCCGTGGGCAAGCGAGCGTGATGCTATGCGTGAATATGGTGTTCAGCTGCACAGCATGGAGGATGCTAAGGAAGCTAATTGCGTTATTGTGGCAGTTGCGCATAACGAGTTTAAGGCGTTGAGCCTTGATGATATCAAGAAGCTCTACAAGTCGAGTGCAGACGACGAGAAAGTTCTGCTTGATGTAAAAGGTCTCTACACTGTGAGGGCTCTTAAGGAGTCGGGCATGCGTTACTGGAGACTGTAAATAGGAGATTGAGCGTGTCAGGATATTGCATAATGGCACGCTTTTTTAGTAACATGCGGAGTTGAGTAAGTACATTTATGAATATCTTAGTTGTAGCTAATGGAATACCTAAAAAAAGTGGCGAGATAAATGGAATTTTTGCGTTTGATCAAGCTAAAGCACTGTCTAATGAGGGAGTAAATGTCTTTTTTGCGGTTATCGATACACGTTCTATTAGGCATATAAGAAAATTTGGCTTCTATAAATATGTTAAAGATGGTATTCCTGTGTATGAATGCAGTATACCTGTTGGAAGAGTGCCAACAGATGTACTTTTGAAAATGATAATTCTCGGATTGAAAATTATATACAGAGAAATTTCACATGACGGTATTAAAATTGATATAGTTCATACGCATTTTTATGAGATGACGTATGCAGCATCGTATCTAAAGGAAAAATACCAATACAAATTAGTTGCAACGGAACATTATTCCGCATTCGTTAATCCCGAGAATAAGAATAGGGCGAGTTTAATAAAGAGAGCATCCATAGCGTATCAGAATGTGGACTGTTTGATTGCTGTTAGTGGTGCATTAGCAAATGTAATAAGAAACGAATGCCATAAAAATGTCGTCGTTATACATAATATTCTGGATGTGAGCAGCTTTGGAAAATGCAGCCCTAGTCATAACCATGAATACATCCGATTTATATCGGTTGGAAGGTTGACGCCTCAAAAAAACTATCCGCTTCTTATTGAATCGTTTAGGAAAGCTCATGATGTAAACAAAAATATACGTCTTGATATATATGGAGACGGAGAACTCAGAAAAACGCTTCAAAATTTGATACATGAAAATGATGCAGATGAATATATCGTTCTCCATGGCGCTACCCAAAGGGGAAAAATAGGTCAAGAGATGCAGAAAGCGGAGTGCTTTATTCTGCTATCTAATTTTGAAACATTTGGCGTAGTGTATATTGAGGCTATGGCGGCGGGGCTTCCTGTAATTGCAACAAAGTGCGGCGGTCCAAGCGATTTTGTTAATTGCGAAAATGGAATAATAATAGAATGCGGCAATAAGAATGAGGCAGTCAATGCAATCTTGAACATGGCTGAAAATTATATGGGCTATGATTCAAAAAAAATAAGTGCAAGTTCGCGAAGTGAGTTCTCGCCGCAGACAATAGCAAATAGTATTATAACTCAATATTTAAGAGTCATGAAGCAGTGAAAAGGAGTAGAACCAAGAAGGTGGAGACAATAATTAAAAGCGGTACGAGAAAGAAAGCAGAGACATTAGCGATGATACTTCTTTGGATAACCGTAATTATGGGGTCATCCTATTTTGGAGTATCGTTGTCTCTGTTTACAGTTTCACCGTATCGGATGGTATTTATGATTTCACTTGCCATGATGGTAGGAAACAGGTACCTATGTTTACCTATAAGAACAAAAAATATGTTGGTTTTCTATGCACTATGGGTATTTGTTTCTTTCTTGTCCTTGTTATGGGCACCTGATAAAGCAAGCTGCATAAAGGCTGGAATTGTTTTAGCAATAGCATTTTTGTCAATAATAATTACATATCAATTTGTTCAAAATACAAAAATCGTTCATATCATCCTCGTTACCATTTCACTGGTTTATATTTTTTCAGCGTGGGTTGGACTCTATGAATCTTTGACTGGTAATTATCTGTTTGTGAATAAGGTTGCAATACTTAATAGAATGGCAATTGATAAGTATCGGGCACCTTTGGTATTCTTTACCAACCAAAACGATTATAGTTTGTTCCTTGTATTTGGTATGCTTGTTAGTTTGTATATAATTGAAAATACCAAGGGCTTCTGGCTACATGTTGTGTATTATATAACGCTTCTTATAAGCTTATGGGTGTTGTTTTTTGCTGGTTCGAGAGGTTGCATGCTTGCAGTTGCGGTGGGAGCATTTGTGTGGTTCCTTTTACGAATTAAAGAATCACAATCGAACTCGAAAGTTTTAATTTGGTTTCTGATCATATCATTAGCATTATTTGCTGGAATTAGTTATTCGATTAAACTTGAATATTTTTACAGTTTTTACTTTCATTTTGGGTTGTCAAATAGTAGCACGACATCTGATTCAACTAGATGGCAACTGTTGAAAAACGGAATTAACATGATATATTCGACTGCGGGCATTGGTGTAGGTGCCGCTAATAGTCCTTATTATCTTGAAAAATATTATGCTAATACACATGGTATCTGGGCACTTCACAATTGGATTCTCCAGATATTTTCTGAATTTGGGGTGATAATTGGAATTGGTTATATTATTCAGTATTTCTCTATGCTGATGAAACTAGAAAGTAAGTATAAAAAGTCCATGGGCATGGATAAACTTCAAGCAAGATTATTCATAAGTGTCTTAATTATGTTGATAATTGGCACAATTAGTCCGAGTTCTGTGCTGACGATGGAATGGCTATGGATGCTTATGGGTCTGATACTTGTATATATTGAATTGCCAATAATGACGGAGATGGAAAACAGTGAATCTAAATGAACTCGCACTAGTTGTGCTGAACTATAATTCATATGCGATGACGATAAAATGCGTAGATCAACTACTGTCGTTTTCGGCAGGTTTCCATATAGTTATAGTCGATAACATGTCAACAGATGAGTCGTATAACAAACTTGTAGAATACTATGACACATTTAATGTTGATGTGATTGAGACCAATTACAACGGTGGGTACAGTGCTGGGAATAACGTAGGAATACATTTTGCGGAAAAAAAGTATTCTGTAAAGTATGTTGCAATTGTTAATCCGGATGTGATAATTCCATCCCTTAATGTCATTAAGGAACTTGTTGTTACATTAGAAAATGATGACAGATGTGCAATAACCGGAGGAAGTCCAATAGATAGAGAAGGGGTTATCAATCCAGAACATGCCGCATGGAAAATTCCTTCCATGTACGAGTTTATAATAAGCAAATCTATTTTTTATAGGAAGAAAAATAAGACCAAAACAACAAATACATGCAGAAACATACAAGTTGATTGTGTAGCAGGGTGTTTCTTCATCATTAAAATTGAAGCACTGAGGGCTATTAATTACATGGATGAGGATTTATTCATGTATGATGAAGAAATATTATTAGGCTTTAAGCTAAAAAATAAGGGCTATACTGAAATATTGAGAACTGATCTGTTGTACTATCATAATCACATTCCGGCAAATAGCCCGACGATAAAAAACTACATTGGTAAAAGAAAAATACGCTTTCGTTCGGATGTGGTTCTATTTAAAAAAGTGTACTCGAGTAAATGGGGCTTGCTTTTTCTGCTTTTTAATGAGTATTTAAATCGTTTCGTTCTGTTTTTTTGGTTTTTGTTTAAGTGGATAAGACAAGGTGGTAAGCAAAAATGAAAAAATTAACTATTGGGATAATGGGATGCCTCATTAACTGTACAAATTTAGGCTGTGTGGCTTTGTCATATTCACTGCTTATGGATCTTGAGAGAATTTCTCACTCGGAAAACATAGAATTCAATTATGTGATCTTTGACGAAAAACCATCACAAACTGAGGTTGAGAAGCTGGTAAATCGGTTGTGTATTGACAAAAATAGGATTAGATTGGGGAGTAGTGGAGCCCTGCAGGTCTATAATTTAAAGGGCGTCCTTCGTGCGTATACAAAGATGCTAATTCCTAACATAAAGATGATATCAGATATCAAGAGCTGTGATGTTGTAATTGATATGACAGGTGGAGACAGTTTTTCTGATATATACGGAAAGGAGCGATTTTATAAATTTACTGCCGCAAAGAAAGCTGTTGAGAAACTAAGAGTTCCTTTGATTTTAGGACCACAAACCTACGGGCCATTTGCTGACGATAAGGTTAAACAATATGCCAAAGATGTTATTGAAAAAGCATATGCAGTAATGGCGCGTGATGAGGAGTCATCTGAATACTTACATGAATTTTGCAATAAGGAAATAGTCACAGTAACAGATTTAGCTTTTGCACTTCCCTTTGAAAAGCCAAAGAACAAAAGCGGTTCAAAAATCAAAATAGGCATCAATCCATCAGGATTACTCGGCACAGCAAAGATTGAACAAACAAAGTTGGAGAATACATTAAATGCAAACTACGATGATTTTTTGCGCAATCTTGTGAAAGAACTTTCTAGTGAGGGCAGATATGAAATCCATTTTATTTCACACGTTGGTAATGAAGCGATAGAGTGCTTTTCAGGATATGATGGTGTAATATACCATTCGGTATTTTCCGACCCCATTGAGGCAAAGTCTTTTATTGCGACAATGGATATTTTTATCGGCTCTCGGATGCATGCAACAATTGGAGCTTTTTCTGCAGGAGTTGCAACTATTCCAGTTGCATATAGTAAGAAGTTCAAAGGACTCTTTGGCGGAATTGGATATATAAACATTGTAGATCTTCAAACGCTGAAAACAGAAGAAGCTGTAGCGCGGACACTGGAATATGTACATGATTATAAAAGGTTGGAAGAAGAAAACGTTGAAGCTCAAAAGGTTATCAAAGAAAGATATAGTAGGTTGATGTCAACTTTTACAACATCGTTATCCAAGATATGAAACCAAACAAGGATAAAATATTGGAGGTGCAGTATGGATTATTATACGAGTGAAAAAAATGCACAGATAGTGGTTGCACTACTTAAAAGTCATAAAATCAGAAAGATCATTGCAAGCCCAGGCACAACTAATATTTGTTTGGTGGCTAGTTTGCAGCATGATCCTTTTTTTGAAATCTATTCAGCACCCGAAGAACGCTCTGCTGGGTATATGGCATGTGGACTAGCTGCTGAAAGTGGTGAACCAGTCGTTATTACTTGTACCGGGGCGACTGCCTCCAGAAATTATATGCCTGCTCTCACGGAAGCTTTTTATCGTAAGCTTCCAATTCTGGCAATTACTTGTTCCAGACGAAGTTGTAGGATTGGGCATAACTTTGATCAGGTGACGGATAGGACTGTATTGCCGAATGATGTAGCTAAGATTAGCGTCCAAGTACCATTAGTATATGATTATGAGAGCGAATGGGCGGACATTATTGCTGTCAATAAGGCACTTTTGGAATTGACTCATAATGGTAATGGACCTGTACACATTAATCTGGAAACCAACTACAGCAAAGATTATACAATTAAAGAACTTCCTGTGTATAGGGCTATTCATAGATATTCGGCAGGAATGTCGTTGCCAACTATTAATGCAGAAAAGGTTGCAATATTTGTAGGCGCGCATGTAAAATGGTCTACGCTGCTGACGAATTATGTGGAAAAATTCTGTGAGATGTATAATGGAGTTGTTCTCTGCGATCATATAAGTAATTATAAAGGAAGGTATGCAGTTGAAGCTAACCTGATGGGGCAACAGACAATTTTTAATTCCATTGTAAAGCGGCCTATTGATCTGTTGATTTACATTGGCGATGTCTTTGCACCGATGTATCCTATTAGCACTGAAAATGTTTGGCGAGTTAATCCCGATGGTGAGCTAAGAGATCCTTTCAGAAAATTACGTGCTGTATTTGAGATGCAGGAAGAACAATTTTTCAAAGAATACACAGATAGAACACATGAAACGAGTAATCTGTCTTTCTGGAAGGCATGTAGTGAAGAGTATGACAGCGTCTATAAGGATGTATGGGAAAAGATAGAAACATTACCGTTTGGAAACGCGTGGGTCGCATCTCAAACAAGCAGGAAATTGCCAGAAAATTCTGTCCTTCATTTAGGAATCCAGAATTCTCTAAGGTTTTGGAACTTCTTTCCAATCTCAAACAGTGTCTGTTGCTATTGTAATACTGGAGGCTTTGGAATCGATGGTAGCATTTCTAGTACAATAGGGGCTTCATTGTGCAATAAAGACAAACTCTACTATTGTGTGCTTGGTGATTTGGCTTTTTTCTATGATCTGAATGCATTAGGTAATAGGCATATAGGTAAAAACCTACGTATTCTGTTAGTGAATAACGGAAAAGGAACGGAATTCAAGTTATCGGGTAATCCGGGCTCACGATTTGGCGATGCAGGTGATTTATATATTGCGGCAGCTGGTCATTATGGTAATAAATCTAAAACACTAGTCAAGCATTTTGCAGAAGATCTAGGCTTTGAGTATTTGTCTGCTGAAACAAAAGATGAATATATTGATTCCTTGGCTAAATTCTTATCAACAGAACCAACTCAAAAATCCATTATTTTTGAAATCTTCACAACTAGTGAAAATGAAGATCGTTCTCTTACTATTTTAAGGGAAATGCACATCGATGACAAAATTCAGACAGAGAGAAAGATAAAGAATGCTATAAAGGGTGTAGTAGGGAAAAAAGGTGTTGCAGCCGCCAAAAAAATCCTGGGAAACTGATTGGGGTCTAAAATGAAAATATTGATTTTAGGCGGAACTGGGGCAATGGGAAGATATTTGATAAAGCTGCTTGAGGACGATATGGATGTTGAGTCCGTTGATGTTACCTCGAGAAGAAAAAATGCTTCCGTTGGAAAGGTTCGCTATTTACAAGGAAATGCAAAAGACAATAGCTTTATAAAAAAAGTGCTCAAGAGCACGGAATATGATGCTGTTGTGGATTTTATGAGCTATGGTACACAGGAATTTTCAGAGCGAGTTGATTTTTTGCTAGACGCTACAGGACATTATATGTTTCTAAGTTCCTGTAGAATTTATGCCGATTTTGGAACAAAACCAATCGTAGAATCCTCTCCTCGATTGCTGGATGTTTGCAAAGATGAAGATTACTTGCGCAGTGATGAATATGCGCTTGCAAAGGCTCGTGAAGAAGACATTCTTAGATCGAAGGTAAAGAAAAACTGGACTATAATACGGCCATATATTACATATGGAGATGAACGATTACAGCTTGGTATATATGAAAAGGAGCAGTGGCTTTTTCGTGCGTTGAACGGAAAGCCGATAGTTTTTTCTGAGAAAATTGGAAAAAACTATACAACCCTTACATGGGGGGGCGATGTGTCCAGATATATCGGAAAATTACTAAAGATAAAAGCAACTGGGGAAACATACCATATCACAGGAGAATGCAAAGTGAAATGGGATGATGTTTTGGCTTTGTATTTGCAAACAATAGAGAAGCTTACAGGGGTACGTCCTATGGTATTTATGGCGAATCCGTCATATGTGCCACATTCTCAAAAATATCAATACCGTGTGGATAGGTGCTATAACAGAGTATTCGATAATAGTAAGCTTAGAGAGATAGTTGGAGAGGAACTAGAATTTGCAGCAATAGAGAAAATTTCAGAGTGCCTAGTAAATTTTGTCGATTCAAATAGACCTTTTAGACCGATTAATTGGATTTATGAAGCTGAAATGGATCGAATTACACATTCTAGACAACAAATTAGCAAGATTTGTGGATTGAAAAACAAAATTAGATATCTAGTGTATAGATATGTTCCAACTCTTGTGAGTTCAACGGGAGGTTGAATATGAAACTTCTAAAGAAAGCCAATCAGATGATTTGTAATATAATTGTCGCACATGAGGGCGGGGAAGCAGTGTCATCACTACTTCGAACGAAAACAAAACGTGAGAATAATGTTGAAGTTGGAATGTATTCATACGGAAGTTGTTTTCGTAAAGACTTCTGCCTAGGAGGAAGCGTAACAATAGGAAGATATTCCTCATTTGGTAGCAATGTCCATTATTATGGTGCAAATCACCCCACAAATTACTTTTCAACTTCCCCTTATTTTTATAGACAGCAGTGGGCTGATAAATGGGGGGGGTAAAGGTAGATGACGTTGAACGATATGAATTGGTGATTGGAAATGATTGCTGGATTGGAAGTAATGTCGTTATAACGTGTGGATGCCATTCCATTGGAAATGGTGCCGTGGTAGGTGCTGGCTCTATTGTGACACATGATGTTGAACCGTATACAATAGTTGCTGGAAATCCTGCCAAGGTAATAAGAAATAGATTTTCGGAAGCAGAAATCGTAGCACTGGAAAAATCAAAATGGTTTGACTTGACTCCAGATAACCTGTTGGAGTTTTACAGATTTAAGGATGATCCAATAAAGTTTTCTGAGATGATTATTCAATCGAATTCCAAAGGAGACTTATGCAAAAAAAGAATTTAAAAAAAGCAAGTGGTTACTACTTAATAGGGACACTTTTTAATAAGGGATTCGCTTTTTTAACTGTCCCCATTTTCACAAGGATATTGTCAACATCAGATTATGGCATAGTGACAACATATAATTCATGGATATCAATCCTTTCGATGATTATGGGGTTTGCCATCTATATGGGAATACGCGCATCGTTTATTGACTATTCAGATAAGGTTGACGATTTTCTTTCTGTTTGTACAACATTTACTTTGCTCTGCGGAGCCCTAATGTGCTTGTTTGTCGGTGGTGGTGCAATTCTTCTTAAAGTCGATGCGGGCATTACATTAATTTTTCTTTGTCTATTACAGGGGCTTTCAGCGGCTCTTGTGCAGAATTATTCTATGTATTTAATGATGCGGTATCAATATAAATACCGAACAGCATTGATGGTGCTTCCCAATTTAATATCTGTGATATTATCGGTAATCGCCATTCTTTTTGTTGTCAAGTCTGATTTATATTTAGGTCGAATTGTCCCAACTGCGCTTGTAAACATTGGATTTGGCGTACTCGTCGTGATAGCGGTTTATAAGAAAAGCAAGTGCTTGTTCAATAAAAGCTATTTAAAATATGCTTTGGCAATATCTGCGCCGCTTGTTCTGCACGGAATAGCACTTAATATACTGTCACAATCCGACAGGACGATGATTACACTTCTTTCAAGTGCTGCACAGACTGGTATTTATAGCCTGATTTACAATTTTAGCATGATTGCAACGGTTATTACTACAGCACTGGAAGGAATATGGGTGCCGTGGTTTACTGATAAGCTAAAGGAACGCAAAATTAACGAAATCAATCAATTTGCGAAAGATTATATTAATTTAATGACATATGCAATGGTTGGCGTGATTTTGATTGGACCTGAAGTTGTGAAGCTTTTAGCATCAAAGCAATATTGGGAAGGTATTAGCATTATTCCACCAATTGTTCTTGCAAATTATATTATTTTTGCTTACACCCTTTATGTAAATATAGAACACTACTATAAAAAAACGCCGTATATTACATTAAATACCTTAATTGCGGCTGGATGCAATTTGGCGTTGAACTATATCTTTATTCCTAAATATGGATACGTTGCAGCTGCATATACTACGCTTGTCTCTTATTTGGTTGCCTTTATATTGCATGCAAACTATGCGAAAAAGATGGAGAAAAATTTGTATCCAATTAGCTTTTTCGTGCGTCCATTTGCTCATATTGCGGCGGCTGTGATTGTGTTTTACCTTTTCGTTGAAAATATGGGCGTTCGTTGGATTGCGGTTTTGATCTATATCATTGCAATGCTTTACAGAGAGCGAAATAGAATTGTTATATATTTCTCGAATACAAGAAATTAGCATTATTATGATATTTTTACAGAGCGAGTGATTATTAAAGCTCTAATAGGAGTGATATGATTGATGCTTGACTATTACATTACTAGAGTGGTTTACCGGCTTACAGGAAATAAGTTCCTTTCGGATCGACAGATTACGAAAATGATGATACACAAAATTCGGATGGGGGGGGGTAAAGTTGGACAGTCTGTCAATATGTATAACGTAAAGCTCGATCTTCAATATCCTTATTTAATAAGTATAGGAGACAATGTAACCCTCACCAACTGCCGTATACTTTTGCATGATGCTTGTGTAAGAAAAACTTTTGGATACACAAAACTTGGAATGGTGAGAATCGGAAATAACGTTTTTGTGGGTGCAGAGGCAGTTATCTTGGCCGGTGTTAGCATTGGAGATAATGTTGTAATTGGTGCAGGTGCTGTAGTTGCCAAAGACATTCCGTCAAATAGCGTTGTTGTGGGAAACCCGTGTAAAATTATCAACAGCTATGATGCCTTGATATATAAATGGGAAAAAGAAAAGGATGTCTTACCTGTACTAAATTGCTTCCCATCTGAAATACGGAAACAGGACAAATTAAAGGAAATGATTCTAAATCAAAAGGCCGGATTTATAAAATGACTTGTATTTAAATAATACCCAATGAGGAAAGCAAAATGAAAAAAGTAATGCTCGTTTTCGGTACTAGACCGGAAGCAATCAAAATGTGTCCACTTGTCAATGAACTGAAGAAACGAAAAGAATTGCAGACCGTGGTATGCGTAACAGGTCAGCATCGCCAGATGCTTGACATGGTGTTGGAAGCGTTTGATGTTACGCCCGACTACGATCTGTCCATTATGAAGGAAAAGCAGACCCTGTTTGATGTGACGACTAACATCCTGAATCGCATCAAAGAAGTACTGGAAAAGGAAAAGCCGGATGTCGTTTTGGTCCACGGTGACACCTCTACGACCTTTGTGACTGCGTTGGCTTGCTTCTATTTACAGATCCCTGTTGGTCATGTTGAGGCTGGTCTGCGTACTTACAATATTTACAGCCCGTATCCGGAAGAGTTCAACCGTCAGGCTGTCTCTATTATCAGCAAGTTCAACTTTGCCCCTACAGAACTTTCCAAGCAGAACTTGCTGAAGGAGGGCAAAGATCCGGATAGCATCTTCGTTACCGGCAATACGGCAATTGATGCACTGAAAACCACCGTGCGTGAGAACTACACTCATCCCGAGCTGGAATGGGCAAAGGGTAGCCGCCTGATTATGATTACTGCGCATCGTCGAGAGAACCTTGGCGAGCCTATGCGTCATATGTTCAAGGCAATCCGCCGTGTGATGGACGAGCATCCAGATGTGAAGGCAATTTATCCGATTCACATGAACCCGGTCGTGCGTGAGATTGCAGACGAGTTTCTCGGCGGCGATGATCGTATCCACATCATTGAGCCGCTGGATGTTTTGGACTTCCATAACTTCCTGAGCCGCAGCTATCTGATTCTGACTGACTCTGGTGGCATTCAGGAGGAGGCACCGTCTCTCGGTAAGCCGGTTCTCGTTATGCGTGACACGACGGAGCGTCCGGAGGGTATTGCAGCGGGAACCCTGAAACTGGTTGGCACCGAAGAAGAAACCATTTATAACGAATTCAGCCGCTTGCTTTCCGATAAGGAAGAGTATGATGCGATGAGCAAAGCAAGCAATCCGTATGGCGATGGTCATGCGTGTGAGAGAATTGCTTCTATTCTTGAGGAAAAGCTTTGAAAATCGCTTACTAATTTCACAACAGAACTAGCTGTATGCTCCAAGCATATGGCTGTGCTGCTCAGATATGCTACCTCTCCGCGATGAGCAGTAGGCAACAGAGATATCCTCTGGCTAAAGCATATGTTTCGTTTATGAGCTCTTTGAATGAGGGAAAAACTAAATAATGGGAAAATACTTTGGAACTGATGGCTTCCGTGGTGAAGCTGGTATTGATCTGACTGCCGACCACGCCTACAAGGTTGGCCGCTTTTTGGGCTGGTATTACAATATGCTCCGCGAGCGCAATGGCAACAACGAGTCTGCCCGCATCGTCATCGGCAAGGATACCCGCCGCAGCTCTTATATGTTCGAGTATAGTCTGGTTGCTGGCCTGACCGCTTCCGGTGCAGATGCTTACCTGCTTCATGTCACGACCACCCCGTCTGTGGCCTACATCGCCCGTGTGGATGACTTTGACTGCGGCATCATGATTTCTGCCAGCCACAACCCCTACGACGACAACGGCATCAAGCTGATCGACTGCTACGGCGAGAAGATGCCCGAGGAAATCCTGTTTCTGGTAGAGGACTACATCGACGGAAAGCTCCATGTGTTCGACAAGGACTGGCCGGAGCTGCCCTTTGCTCACCGGGAGCACATTGGCTGCACTGTGGACTATGTTTCTGGTCGTAACCGCTACATGGGCTATCTGATCAGCCTCGGTATCTACTCCTTTAAGGGTGTCAAGGTCGGTCTGGACTGTGCCAACGGCTCCAGCTGGAACATTGCCAAGTCTGTGTTTGATGCGCTGGGCGCAGACACCTATGTCATCAACAACCAGCCCAACGGCCTGAACATCAACATGAACGCAGGCTCCACCCACATCAAGGGCCTGCAGAAGTTCGTGGTGGAAAAGGGCCTGGACGTGGGCTTTGCCTATGACGGCGATGCAGACCGCTGCCTCTGCGTGGACGAAAAGGGCAATGTGATCACCGGTGACCACATCCTGTACATCTACGGTTGCTACATGAAGGAGCGTGGCAAACTGCTGACGAATACTGTGGTCACTACCGTTATGTCCAACTTTGGTCTGTACAAGGCATTTGACGAGCAGGGCATCGGCTACGCTAAGACCGCTGTGGGCGACAAATATGTCTACGAGTACATGGCGAAAAATGGCTGCCGTATCGGCGGTGAGCAGAGTGGTCATATCATTTTCAGCAAGTACGCCAGCACCGGCGACGGCATCCTGACCAGTCTGAAGATGATGGAAGTCATGCTGGCAAAGAAGCTGCCCATGAGCAAGCTGGCTGAACCGCTGACCATCTATCCGCAGGTGCTGGAGAACGTCCGTGTGACCGATAAGAAGACTGCACAGAACGACCCAGCGGTGCAGGAGGCAGTCAAGGCTGTGGCAGAAGCGCTGGGCGACACTGGCCGTATTCTCGTGCGTGAGTCTGGCACGGAACCGGTCGTGCGTGTGATGGTGGAAGCCCCCGACCACGACACCTGCCAGAAGTATGTGTCTCAGGTTGTGGAAGTCATCAAGAGTCGGGGTTACGCTGTCTGAATGTAGCCTTGATACTGCACAATACAGGTTGATGTATATTTCACCTGCGCCCTTGAAAACTAGTTTTTAAAGGGTTATATTTGAACCGTGGGAGATTTCTCACGGCTTTGTCGCTCAAAACTTTGCACACCTCTACGTGGTGAGCGAAACACAACGGTTGTCTGTACGAACATAATCGGCTAAAATATAAAGTGAGGAATAGAACTTGACAACTTGAAAGTGTTGTGTGAGTTTAACAAGTATAGAAAATGCAGTTGCATGATAAATGGAGAGTATGGCTATGGATGAACAGACTCTGGAGAAAAACGATGTATTGCAAGAGTTGTTGAAAAGTGAGTATGACTTAGCAAAGCATGAGTGTGAATATTACACGCAGGAGTTTAATAAGCAGGACACTGTATATGGAGTCTATTTCGCAGTGTTCTCTGTAGTGATTGGCGCAATATATAAAATAGCTGAAACCAACAACGATCAGTTGGAACTTACCAATTTAGCTGTTATATTAAATCAAAAGATTATTATTGGGGGTATGATACTGTTTTTGGCATTTGCTTACATATATGTGTTCTTAGTAATAATGGGGAACTCATATTACCTTATTCTTTATAGCGAGAAGATAATGGTTCTTGAAAGAATTTTGAATCATTACTTGGATAAGAAAATCTTTGTATGGGAATCCTGCGTTATGGAACAAATCCAATCCTTTCAAAATAAACGTACAGCAGGTTATTTTAATATCAATCTTCTAAAAGGAGCAGCGGCGGTACTTCTGTATATCATAGTTGAAGTGCTATTAGGGATTCTGTGGGGGCTTACATTCGACAACTTTATTGTGGCTCTCGTTTATTATGTTACTTTGTTTGTTTTGTCAGCGTTGATTTTGGTGAACTGGCTGATAATGTGGAAAAACTTACCAGAGTACTATAAAAATAGTTTTATAGCTATATATGAAGAAAAGTTGCAAATAAATTTAAAAGATGAATACGATATATCGAACACCCAAGAATCTGCTGGACTTGAATAAGCTCCAGCCTTGGAGTCAAGAGATGCAGGCGGCATTCCGTATGGATTGACCGCCAGTCTTCTGACCTGTCACGGTTTTATTGAGCGCTTACTCCGGAAACCATAGGAAGGACAGAGAAGAAATGATACAACTGACTGACAACCTGACAATCTCGACCATTAGATCCGGCAAGGGCGATTGTGTACATATTTGTTTTATTGGGAGTTCCGGTCAACCGCATAATATTATTGTTGATTCTGGTCCAACTTCATCAGCTGGTGAGTTCAGAAATCTCTTGACCAGTATAATTCGCTCTGGCGAAACCTTGGATGCTCTGATAATCACTCATTACGATGATGACCACATTGGAGGAATTCTTAAGGCTTGCGACCCTGGCTTTACTGAGATCTATTTCAATGCGTATGCAGAGGCCACAGAAACGGAGAATCTGTCAGCTACGCAAAATCAGCGGCTATTTCACAGTCTTGATAGATCAAAGATCCATTCAAGCGTGTTGGCTGGAGATGAAATCGCGATTGATGGGGCGAGGATTATTGTTCATGCACCGAAGCCAGAGATGCTGAGCAGAGCAATGGCAAAGATGGAGGAAGCAAATGCCCAGCTCGCATCTGTGTCTGATTGGACTTGTTCACTTGATGATCTGATGGCTAAACCGTATCCAAGCTCAGATACTTCTATTGCGAATCAGTCGAGTATCGTTTTTACATTTGAGTATGCAGGAATCCGAAACCTGTTCTGTGGAGATGCGTGGGCCGAGAACATTCCGGGCGGGAAGTATGATCTTGTGAAACTTCCTCACCACGGTAGTATCAGGAATATATCGGATGCTCTGCTCTCAAGAATCCAGGCAGATACATTTCTTATCTGTGCGGATGGGACATCGCACCCGAATAAACAGACAATTGCAAAGTTACTACAGCAATACGGAAACATCTCTATCTACAGTAATTATTCGTGGTGGATGAATGGATTCCTCATGACAGATGATATGAAGTACATAAAGAATGGCAATTTGAAGCTGCTTATTATATAAGAGGTACATATGAGACAGTATGAGGCATATTCCGTGCTTATCACGGATGAAAAAGGGAAAAGGGGAACCGGCACACTGTTTTACACAGAAAACGCTGCGTCCTTCTATGTCCTGACATGTGCACATGTGATCTATACGTCTCATCAGATAAACATTCAGATTTTGATTCCTGCTGCGGGTGGCCCAAAGGAAGAATCTATAGTTGTTAGTCGTGATCATTTTAGATTCTCTCCAATTGATAAGGCGACTGTTATAGGCGATGATAGCACTCATACCTGTGATATTGCTATCATAGAATGCGCGAAAGGCAATCTTCAACTTACGCCCACTCGGTATGCACTGTATCCGATGACCAGTGGGGAACGGATAGTTGCAGTAGGCTATCCAAAAGGTTCAGATAGTCCGGTATATTATCAGCAAGATGAACTGACAGCTAAAGTTCTGAAAAATCAGGATGAACAGGATTATTTTATCATCCGTGTTGATGAAGCATTTCTAAATTCGGCCGACAGAGAAGCCGAGTTAAAGGGATTCTCGGGATCGCCGGTGTGGGACGAAGAAAGCCTTGGAGATCATACGCTTCTATTTGGCGGATTGATAGCTATTGGAGTTGGAAGCAACATTAACAGAGGCCGGGTTAATGTCATGAATGCTCGTCTGTTACAAACTCTTATGAGAGATGAATTTGGTGTGACCATTGAATCAGGTCTTCCTATGGTAGATGACAGTGAGATTGCACCAGGCTACGAAGAGCCTGAGGAGTCTCCAGATCAGTTGATGGTCAGAGCTGGTTGGATTGAAAATGAAAGGCGAAAAGCCCAGACATATGTAGATACATTGCAGCTATTAAAGGCTGTAGAGTCTACTCGCCTGACAATCGATAATTCTGAATTCTCAAAATGTTCGGATGAGCAGAAAATATCTATCTATGGAGTTCTTCATGAAGCATATAGGCTTGCCAGAGACTTTGATATTTACGATCAAATAAGTGAGGAGATGAGGAAAGCCGGATTAACCAGTCCTCGTGACGATTTGACGGAAGCCGTCAGGTATTATGAAGCACAGGAACTGGATAAAGCCGATGAGTTTATTAAGAAGGCTCTCTCTAAGAATCCCGCTGGTAATGAAGAACGTGTTTTAGCAATGGCAATTCGAGCGGCTAAGAGAGATTGCGATATATCCGCTGTTTCTGAGTTTCTAGGTAGTCGTGATCAGCTCTTGATTAAACCAAAGGATGAGCGAGAAGAAGAATTTCTATACCAGACACTTGGATTTGTCCTTTCAAACTATTTCAAAGAGACGACAAGAGCATTGCGCTGCCTTAATAGAGCATATCAGATCAGCGGTAACTTTATTATTTTGGAAACCTTGGCGTTGACATATTATCAGCATTCTATCCGAGATGCTTTTATTGAAGAAGGAAGCGACAAGATAGATCCAGCAAGGATTCATACAGACGCAATAGAAAAAGCTCGGGACGCACTTCTTCGAGTATTTTCAGCTGCAGATGAAATGTGGCTTAAGGGAACATTCGGAAGAGCCGGATTACAAATATTTAAATGCTTCTATTTCATGCATGACAATTTCCGAATCTATAAGCATTATCATGATGTAATGAAATATTTTGACTTCCCAGATGGGGAAACTAAAAGAGATATACAGCTCTGTTATCTTGATGTGGCGATAAGAAAAGAGCCAGTCAATATAGATGATTATGATGCTCTAACAGATCATGATAAAAAGTTTTATGAGCTTGCCATATTGCTTGAAGCTCCGATGCGCTTGTTTAATGTTGGCCTTGACATACAAGCTCCGATATCGGAGAAAGAACTTCTTAATGTCCTTACAGATGGGGAAAAACGGCTTCAAGAGTTAATAGAAACGCAGACGGACGACAGGCTTGGCTTTGATGGGGTGCACACATCTTTTGCTAATCTTTATGGCAATGGTATCATGCGCTTTCAATGGCACGCCATCTCTGAAGTTAAGCGGCATTGTGAGAGCATTAAGAATCCTACAGGGATAGAGTCCTTCCAGATTTATATTGACGAACTTGAGACTTATGATTTCAAGGCGATAGAGAATAGATACAAGGCTTTCTTCGAAAAATATGATGATATTATCTCGTTTGAAGAATGGTGTCACTTCTATATTCGACATGGAGAATATCTGAAGACGAAGGAACTATACGATAGTGTATTTGATGAACGGAAATATCTGATTGAAGATCAGCCTGAGTACTTCTATCGGTCATATATTGATTTCACCTTGGCTCACCAGTTTGATTTGACACCAGCTCTTAGATGTTTTGTTGAGCACAGCGATGAATTCAAGGATATCTTTATATACATGTCTTTTGAGATGGACTTGAAATTTGCTACATGCACATTCAATGATCCAGATCAAATGCTTGATGATGTAAAGATTCTCCTGGATGAAGGGCTATATACTGAAGCGGATTATAATGAAAAGTGTCTTATCATTAACATGTTAAATTGCCGCCCAGTGCAGGCAGAACAGTATGCTGGATGGGCACATGGAATGCATCCGTTGCTTAGCAGTAAGTATGAAAGGATGCTTTTAGTGTGGAAAGGAGCACAAGTAATGCCCAACACGCACTGGAACAGTATGCAGCAATGGATAGCGTCTCAAATGTTCGATGTATATAAGAAAGAGAAGTGGTTACGCAATCCGAAGGACATCCTTTTTGAAAGCTGCACTTCAGAGAATAAGGCGATTGTTGTTGACCTCTGGACACTGTATTTCTTTGTAAAAGTTCAGGCACAAGAAGTGATGAGTCACTTCAAAAAGATTTATATCACATATGATACCGTTTCCATGGCGTTACAAGAAATAAATCAGGTGAACGATGACGATATAAGAAGAGTACTGATTCATTTGCAGCGAGAAGGCAATGTTAAATTGTTGTCGCCCACATTGGAACAGCAGTTGACGGTTCGGAATCCCAGCTATAATTTCATGGAAGTTCATAGTGCATGTCTTCTGGCGCAGGAGCTTAACTGTCCGGCGTTTGTAGGGGAATTTAGATTTGAAATTCCTGAACAGCTTCGGTCTAAAGTTATTAGACCAGACAACCTGAAAGAAGTTATGGATTGCGTCATGGATAAGAAGTTGCTGGAAGCGGAGTAATCTCCTGTGTCCATCGGCGCAGCCGCAGAGCAGGGTAACTAATCAACCCACACAATCAACCATCCTTCTCAACACCCTATGTCCATCATCTTCCTGATAACTTACCTCGTTTCGCCACTTGACTTGGATAATAACGAGATGAACAGGGAACGAGGAGGAGAGCCGCGAAAAAGATATGATGATAAAACACGAAAGAACGATAACAGACGACTTAGTCGACAAATGGCGTGAAGCCCTCGCCACTCCAGTTGCTCGAAAAAGAATAAAAGACGGTAAGCGCTCAATAAAACCGTGGTTAGACTTTAGTCATCATCCTCAACGCCACTCCAACCTATGAAGATTTCTTCTGCCTCCTCTAATTTTGACCAATCAAGGTATTGCCCGCATCGATGGCAGTACCCTTGGTATTCTCGCTCTATGCAGACATCGCACCTTGGACAGACAGAGAATATGTTTTCATCTCGATAGATGCGTACTGCGGTTACAGTTCTGGGTAGACGGTATGTAGGGAGAGCAACAGATCAAGGATGACGTGAGCCAGAGTTGGTTTTACTGGATAGTCCATCCATTCCTCATCTTCAAAATCCAAATCATCTTCTTGTGGATCAGCATCGATCTCATGCAAATAAGTGCTGATTTTCGAGGATATCGTTTTAAGGGCAGCAAACTTTTTGAGTAGCATTTTCATTATAATCACCTCTGCATTTAAGCATAGATGATACTTTGACTGCGGTGTTGTATATTTGCTTGCTACCCTTGAAAAACACCAGTTTTTAGTATAGTATAAGGCTGTGGAGAAGTTCTCACAGCTTTGCCGCTCGAAACTTTGCATACCTCTACGCGGTGGGCGGTAGGCAACACAGTGATGTGGCTAAGATGCAGAGGTTAGGTCATCGCAAGTGAGTGGATAGTAAAAAACTAACACGAAAGATACACAAAGGAAGTGAGTATGTTGATTGAATGGCTGAAAACGAATGCGCCTGGACTCTTGGGAGTCCTTGTGGTTGCATTTTTAATCGTGCACCATTTTGCAAAGCAGTTTTTTGAAAAAACACTCCCGGCATATATGGAGGAAAAAGGAAAAAATCTTGCAACAAAGCAAGATATTGAAGAAATTACTCGTAAAACAGAACAGGTGCAGAAGGAATTTAAGGAGGCGTTCGAATTATTTTCATCAGATGTGAAGTTCAAGTACGACTATAATTACAAGCAGTATTCAGAATTGTACTGTAAACTTTATGCCTTTGTGATTCAATCCGAATATGTTAGAAAATACATTGAATTATGTGAAAACAAAAATATTACATTTGATGAAGCACCATTTCTTGAACTGTCTCCAACACATAGAGTGACAACTAAAACCGAGTTTGGAAGCTCTGGAACGACAGTGAAGCAAGTGACGGAAGACATTGAAACAGCCATTTCGCAACTAAATAAGAAGAGATTGTGCGACTGTATTATAGAACACGGTGATTTAGCATCACAGGAATTGCTAAAATTAGCTGTTTCTTATAGATTTGCTTATAGTAATTATTCTGGCAATCCAGAAAACAAGAACTCCTCGACAGAAAATATTGCAAATGACGAGGAGTTTAGAATGATTCGGAGTTTAGTTATAACAATTGTTAAGGAATATAATGAACTGCGAGAAATGCTCAAGCTTTCTTATGACCAGCAAGAATTAAGTACAGGAATTCCGCATATCACAGATGAACAATTAAAATAGTCATCATTGAAAAGAGGTATCATCCTATGCCCAGAACCAAAGGCAGCAAGAACCGTGTTACCGCATCTACAGATTTCGATGCACAGATTGCAAAGTTGCAGAAAGACAAGGCGATGCTCGAAGAAGGTCTTTCCAAGACTGTCGCCCACATTGAAGAGCTGAAAACCGACATCAGGTCTCTGCGTGAAAGTTTAAAGCCGCAGAAAGCGGAGATTAAGCAGACCGAAAAAGAAATTGCAAAGCTGGAGGCCAAGAAAGCAGCCGCTGAGGCGAAGGCCGCCGAAGCTGCTAAGAAGGTCGAGGCCGAAGCTGTGCTGAAAAAGCTGCTGGCATCCGGTATGACGGCAGATGAAATTCTTGAAAAGCTGAAATAAAGTAATATGCCGTGTGGACTGAACTCCGAAGATTCGCACGGCATCTTTTGAAGGCGATTATATAGTTTGTAACGGAAATAAAAGCGAGGTGAAGTCTGTGGGAAACACACGCAAGCCCGGCGGTGGGCGAAAACCATCGAAGCCAGAGTACAGTGCGACCAAGAACCTGGTACAGCAGATGGAAGCGGCTGCTGAACTTTATACGGACAGAATGAGCCTGCAAGCCATCGCAGACGCCCTGTCCCTCAACCCTATCAAGGTTCGGAAACTGCTCATCACAGCCGGGGTCTACGAGTCGGACACGGCAAAACTTGTCCGGCAGACCTTCAATACCTTCAGAGAAACACAAAACTACTCCACTGCTGTCACCTCCACCATGTCTGCCTTGCGGCTGTCCTGTCCCTCCGTGACCTCTTATCTGCCGTATGCAAAAGGTGTGTACTTCCCGGAAGAGGCTGAGGCGACGAATATCAGTGCAGGGGCAGAGAGACAGCGACACTACCGAGCAGTTACAGCTTTGAAGAAGAACCCGTGTGAGGAGAACCTCTGGAAGTGCGTGGTGGCCTTTCGGGATTACAAGTTCAAGACCCTGTCCGGATTGCCCTTTACCTATAAGCTGAAGAAGGGCGGGGGAGATGGGTTCACCAAGGAACTGTGGATTGACCGCAGAGAGGGCAGCAAGAGCCTTGCTTGGAGCTCCGTAATCCTGGCGTATCACAATATCGGTAAAATCGGAGAGGTAGTGGACAGACCCAAGGCGCTGGGGGACATCCGGGGTGTGTCGTACATTTATGGAATGTTCTACCGATTTGGCTTGATTGATGTGCCGGAAAAGGTCAAGGAGAAGATGAAGAAGTGATAAGGGCACGGGCATATAGTTTGTGATAGAAATAAACTGCCCTCCGTGGATACTACAGAAGGCAGTCAGTTGGTTTATTCCCATTCCTCATCCCTAGCCTGCAGAAGGTCCTGTACTTCTTTTTCGGTTGCCGGGCGGATGGCAGGTCTGTTCTGATAGTCCGTTTTGCCGCAGTCTGGGCAACGTTCGGGCAGCGACTCTGCCTCAAAGCAGTAATGGCAGACATCGCAGAAATAGTAGTTCACGGCGTTTTGCACTTCCTTTGTCATGTAGGAGTTTATATGTCATCAGGATACTTTTCCATCCCAAGGTAGTCCTCAATACTAGTGATGCCCTCACCGGCAAGATCGGCAATGTCATCGAAGGGAATGATGACCGGCAACTCTTTCTCAATGCCCATGGCTTTTCTATCACTGT